>FZPS01000175.1_pt21 | contig 253158 bp, 268 predicted proteins | sample 1817821 | NCBI WGS metagenome assembly FZPS01 (sample SAMEA104158645, study PRJEB21678) | metagenome | place: Germany | collected 2015-04-21
GTGGAAAGCGCTGAGACTCCCTTTATTGCAGACGCAGCCTTCGAAGAGCTTTTGCCCGCTCTGATCGAGAACCAAGGTCCTGTGGATGCAGTGAGCGGTGCCACCTACACTAGCGAGGCCGTCTTGGCCGCAGTGGAGCAGGCTTTGTCCGGTGCAGGCAGCGCGCCCGAGGAAGAAGTGGTTCCCGTATTCACCGTCAATGTAGCTGACGGCGTCCATCGCGGCCGTGGCCAAGGATTCGGCGGAGAGCTAATCCTCGATGTGACAGTAATGGATGGAAAGATCGTGGAGATTGTGGTTGTGGAAAGCGCTGAGACTCCCTTTATTGCAGACGCAGCCTTCGAAGAGCTTTTGCCCGCTCTGATCGAGAACCAAGGTCCTGTGGATGCAGTGAGCGGGGCCACAGTAACAAGCAAGGCAGTTCACGAAGCATTGACTGCTGCCTTAGGTATAAAGGAGGGCCAGTAACTATGAAGACATTCTGGGAAGGTTTGATCAAGAAAAATCCTGTCTTGGTGCTCGCATTGGGTTTGATGCCGGCGGTAGCTATAGCGAGAACAGCCGCAGATGGTTTAGCCCTCGGTCTCATCACCACCGCAGTGTTCCTTGTGGCAGCCATGATCAGATTTGTCTTGGCCCCTGCAATGCCCGGAGGTTCCAGCCGTATTTTGGAGGGACTGATCGTGGTGGTGCTCACGGTTCTGGTCTATGGCTTGCTTTTTACCGCAAATCCGGGGCTTGTGGCCCGCCTGGGGATTTTCTTGCCTCTAATTGTGGCCAACACATGGCTGCTTCATAACAGCTCTGGCCTGCGTTCCTTCGGTTCTGCGCTCTTGGAGATCGCGGGCAAGGGTTTAGGTTTTGCTCTTGCATTGGCCTTGATTGGAGTGGTTCGAGAATTTTTAGGATATGGTGCGGTCTTTGGCCAGCAGGTTGTTACAGGCGCCTTACCCCCCATGTCCTTGGCTCTTGGCGTGCCTGGCGGCTTGATTATCGTAGGGCTGCTTATGGCCTTAGTGAACGTGATCTGTAAGCAGGGAGGGGAATACCATGACTGATGGTTTGGATATTCTAGCGCAGGGGATTGTTACCGGGAATTTGGCTCTGATCCAGGGTCTTGGCCTCTACGCCGTGACGCGCTACACGAAGGACACCCATACGGCCCTCAGAGCAGGTCTTAATACCTTCGCTGGCATGCTTGTTGGTGCTACGCTGCTGTGGCTCTTAGGTGGGTATGTTCCCACGTCTCCTGCTCCTCAAGTTGGATTCTATCTGGTGATCGGGCTCATCTCGGCTCTGTCCGCCCCTTTCCTTACAAGGCGGAATGTCTTGAGCGAAGAGTATGTGGTGGATTCTGCCTTAATTGGGATGCTCCTCCTTTTGGGTCGAGACGGGATTACTGGTGTCGTGAATGTATGGGTGGTGGCCGGTGCTGGTTTGGGCTATGTTCTCACTCTGGTGGTTATGGCAACACTCAGGCAGCGTCTGGAACTGTCGCCGGTGCCGAAGGCCCTAAAAGGAACACCTATTATTCTAATCACTGCCGGTTTATTGGCCATCGCTCTTTTAGGATTTAGATTCTAGGCAGAAACGTGCTCCAAGAGAAGGACTTGGATGTGGCTCTTTCCTTCTCTTGGAGTTTTTTTAATATTATATATCAGAAAAAGAAGGTATTATGAGAAATGTGTGGAAATAAGGGGGTGCCCGGGGGGAAAAGGAGGAAGATGTCATGCCGACAAAGCAAAGGGCTGTCCTTCTGGTCCTTGTGTTCTTGAGCGTAATCCAGCAAGGGGTTCGTTGGTCCGCAACCCGTCAAGAACCGGTGATCACGGCATCCGTTCAAGCCGCGGAAACGGTGTCAGAGCAAGAATCAGACGGTGAGAATAGGCACTGTGATTTGGTGCATGTGAACACAGCTGGAATGGCCGAGCTGCAAACATTGCCAGGCATCGGTCCGGTTTACGCTGAACGGATCATTATTGAACGCCGGGAACGGCCATTTCTGGAAAAGCACGACTTACTCCGTGTCTCGGGGATCGGCGAGAAGCGTCTGGCTCAAATCGCCCACTTGATCTGCCTTTACTACGATGCACATGCTGAAACTGAGTAGTTCTCTTCTTTTGTTTCCTCTTTTAGCTCTAGGAATCTATCTCGGTTCCCTGAGCTTACTTAACGTTCGGCTCCTGCTCATTCTCTTTGTCAGCTTGACAAGCTTGTGGCTGTTTTTGGCGTACAGGGGCAAAGCAGCTGGTCCGTGGTTTTTCGGCATGGCTGTCACCTTCGGTGCCCTCTTGGTCGGTCAGATGGCAACAGCACCTGAGCGGGCGTGGATCACACCGGTACAGGGAACATTCACAGGAGAAGTGTATACGATCAATCCCCTCAGTTACGACCAGCGTGTCTTGGTCAGGCTTGATGATACGAAACTCAAGGTGGCGGTACACCTTCCCCTAGACGCTCAGGTCCAAATCGACGACAGCCTCCTATTTACGGGTACTGTGACTAGGCCAAAGCAGGCTGCAAATCCAGGGGTTTTCTGTTATCGTCAATACCTTCGGCGATTAGGTGTTTTCGGCGTCTGCTATCCGGATGAGTTTGAGTTGAGCTCACGGGCTGGTCCCCGCTTGCTCCCATCGATCCGGAGTTCGCTGCGTGACAATGTTGTACAGTCTGTGCGGGATCCAGGTTTGGTCTTAGCCTTGGTCTTGGGGGAAAGGGATCAACTGGGCCGGGATCGCCAAGAGTGTTGGCGGTCCTTGGGGATATCCCATCTGCTAGCAATCTCCGGTATGCATGTGGGTTTAGTGGCCTTGGGGGTGGGTCTTTTGGCAGGACGCCTTCCTCTGTCGCCCTGGAAACGACGCTTCATGGTTCAGGGGGTCCTCCTGGCCTATGTAGTGGTGGCAGGCAGCGGAGCATCTGCTTGGCGCGCCCTTCTCGTTAGTGCCCTTGGAGGCTATGCCGCTTCCATGGGACTTCACCAAGAACCTCTCCATTTATGGGCCACAGTGGGCTGGATTCTCCTTCTGGTCAAGCCTAGTTTGATTTTTGATACGGGATTTCTCTTGTCCTTTGCGGCTTCGGGGGGCATCTTGCTCTGGAGTCCCATTTTGAGATGGAGGTGTTCAAGTCGCATCTGTCAATACATCTTGCGCTCTCTCCTCATTTCCGTCACAGCGCAGCTCAGTTTGGCACCGCTGCTGTTTCGTCTCTTTGGAGAGGTAGCGGTCTTGGGTCCCCTAGCCACTCTAATCTTTCTGCCCTGCATTGTCATTTTGTTGGTTGGCGGTTTCTTGGCTGCCTTGGGCTTGGGGCCTTTGGGGATAGGGTTTTTACTCAACGGTGTGATGAACTTGGTAGGTGCCCTCGAGGCTCTGCTCTTGCCTTGTGCCCGAACATGGGTGCTGGGCGCCTGGACCTTAACTGAAGTTTGTCTGTGGTGGATACTCTTTGTCTATGCAGGCTGGTCTCTGCGCAAGCCTCGTCTGACGCCGCCGAAACGAACTTTGGCGAGGTTAATGAGTCTAGCAGTAGTGGTTTTTTTCATTCAGGCTCAAAGCCCGGTACTCCGAAGGCCCTTAGAGGTGACTGCAGTCAATGTGGGCCAAGGAGACTGTTACTATATGCGAACTCCCAGCGGCGTGCATCTTCTGATTGACGGGGGAGGGGACACCCCCTATTGGCAGCAGTTAGGTCGTAACGTTGGTGAGGAACGTTTGGTCCCGTATCTTAGGTACCGCCAGGTCCCTCGCATTGACTATCTGATCCTCAGTCACCCGCATGAAGATCATCTATTTGGCTTGTTGTCTGTACTAGAGCATTTTGAAGTAGGTATGGTGATCGATAATGGGCACGAACACAGCAGCCCAAGCTATCAGCGCTATATTGAACTGATCACCGAAAAGGGCATTTTCCATCACGTGGCTCGCAGTGGAGATGAATTCAGGCTCGGTGACGGAATCACCCTGCATGTACTCTATCCTGATCGGGTTAGATCTACTCTTCCTTCAGCTTACAACAACAACTCTTTACTGTTGCGTTTACAGTATGGAGGGATTCGGCTGCTGTTCACCGGGGATCTAGAGACAGCGGTGCTGTATGATCTGGTGCAGGACCCACATCTGGACCTGGGGGCCCAGTGGCTGAAGGTGCCCCATCATGGCAGCCGGGGGAGCTTTCTTGATCAATTCTATCAGGCTGTAAATCCTTCCTGGGCTGTGATATCTGCCGATCCAAATGTCCACGGTCATCCCAACAAGGAAGTGCTCGGTTTCTTGGACGAATATGGAATCGATTGGAGGACAACCAGGGAGGGTCCCGTAACTTTTCAAATTTGGTGGGGGCTTTTGGGAAGGTTTACCCTGAGTCCATCGTGAATAGAGGGGTAGGGGTGATCGGCTGTGCAGAAGGTCTTAGAGAAAATCGAAACAGAACCTCTCCCGAGAGTGCTTTTTGTGCATGGACCTGAGACCGTGTGGCATGATCGGGTTCAATCGGTGCTCGAGAAACGCAGTAGCGAAGGAAGCTTTGGAGAGTGGAATTGGTCAGTGTATTATGGGGGCAAGGAGTTTGATTTGGAGGGTCTGCTGGTGGAACTCGCCATGGTTCCCTGGGGTGATTCGCCGAAAATCATACTCCTCAAGAAGGCCGAACTGATATCGGCTGACACCATGGGGAAGCTGGCAACCTGGCTGGAGGAGCATCCCCAGTCGAATTGCCTTGCCATCTTCCTGGACAAGGTGGATGGGCGCTGGAAGTACCCGAAAACGCTGCGCAAATTCGCCCTGGAAATCGACTGTAAGCCGCTCCAAGGCGATGCTTTGGTTCGGCATGTATTGGATTACTGCACAGAACAGGGCAAGAGAATGAACAGGGATACCGCCATGCTCTTTGTGGATAGGGTAGGTTCCGATCTTCTATTGATCCACAATGAGCTGGAGAAGCTATTGGCTTGGTGCGGTGAACGGGAAAAGATTACATCCCTGGATGTTCAGACCATTTCTTCTCTCTCACCGGGGCAAATCCAGGAACGTACGATTTTCCAGATGACCGATCTTATCGTGCGTAAACAGCGGAATGAGGCTCTGGACATACTCAGTCTGCTGCTGACCTCTGGCGAGCCGGCTTTGCGCATTTTGCCCGTCATCGAGCGGCAGCTTCGTTTGGTATTAGCTGCGAAGACAACCACGGCCAACTTGGAGGAAACAGCAAAGCAGATGGGCGAGACCAGCTCCTATGCCCTCAAGAAGGTGGCAGGTCAGGCGAAAAAATTCAGTCTCCAGGAGCTGTTGGAAGGATTCAGAGCGGTGCTGTACGCAGACCGGGAGCTGAAGCTTGGGGTTCCCGGGGAGCAGGTGTTAACGGATTTGATCGTGAAGCTGACCTAGAGGGCAAAGCAAAACGCCTCATCCAAACGGAAGGGCGTTGTTTTCTTATGCTTGGTTTGCGAGACGCCTCGTCAAACGGGATTTCTTCCGAGAAGCGGCGTTCTTGTGAATAATGCCATGTGCTGCCGCCTTATCAAGCGCTTTGATTGCCTTTTGAAGGTGGAGTGGGGCATTGGCAGGATCATTCACCAAAGCGGTCTCGTACTTCTTGATTGTGGTTCTTAGAGCAGATCTACGTGCGGTGTTGCTGGCACGTTTGACACTGTTCACTCGAATTCTCTTTTCCGCTGTTTTGCTGTTGGCCAAACCGAATCACCTCCTCAGGCAAAATTACCCTGTCATTATAACACTCAAACGGATGAAGTTCAATAGTCTGGGTTGAATAAGGTTTTTCCTTTCGGTTAATCTAACATAGACTGGAGGAGAGACAATGTCAGAACCAGATTTTAAGGACGTCTTGTTTGAGCAGTATAACATCCGCACTGACTTAGCTCTAGAATCGCATCAGGTCATCGTCGAGCAGGATTTGCCTCCGGAGCTGCCAGGCGTAAAGGTTCACACCGAGGAAGAAGAAGGAATTACCATCACGCGCATCACTGTTGAAAATGACATTGGTGCTCAAATGATGGGCAAAGCTCCTGGTAACTATGCGACCATCGAAGCCCCGGGACTCAGGACGCATAACCGCGAAATTCAAGAGCGTATTGCTGAGCTTTTGGCTAAAGAAATCGAATGGTTCTTTGAACAGGCCGAACTTGGAGCAGAAGACGGAGTATTGGTGGTAGGCTTGGGTAACTGGAACGCCACTCCCGATGCACTAGGACCTAAGGCTGTGGAAAATTTGATGGTCACGCGCCATCTCTTACAGATGTCTCCCCCTGAACTAAGGGAAGGTTTACGACCCATCGCAGCCATTGCCCCCGGCGTCTTGGGGCTGACTGGGATAGAAACAGGAGAAATCATCATGGGCGTCGTCGACAGGATTGGTGCCAAGGCCGTGATCTGCATCGATGCCTTGGCGAGTCGCAGTGTTGATCGCCTATGCAGTACGATTCAAGTTTCAGATACCGGCATTCATCCCGGTGCGGGCGTGGGCAATCGCCGTTTGGCCATCACCAAAGAGACTTTGGGAATCCCTGTAATCGCCATTGGAGTGCCCACTGTGGTGCATGCGGTCACCATTATCTCTGACGCCATGGATCTGATCGAGAAGGGCAGCATTTCCAGCCCGGAAGGAGAACTGCCGCCAAAGCCTGTCCAGTTCAGCATCGATCCCGAGGCTATTCGAGGTAATCCCAAAAAGGCCCAAAGTGCCCCTCCCACACCGGATCGACGTCAATTGATCGCTCAGATGCTAGAGCCCTATTTCGGCAGCATGATCGTCACACCGAAAGAAATCGATCTCCTCATTGATGAAGTGTCGGACGTGGTAGCAGGCGCTCTTAACGTTTCATTTCACGAAGGAGTGAACTATGACGAGGTTTTCAAGTACTTGAGTTAGTCATTTCGCTGCAAGGGCTTGGTGATCAGGATATGCCCTCCGATGGACTCGATGATTTCCCCTGCCACCAAGATCTGTACTTCTTCGATGTCTGGAAATTCGGTCAGAGTGTTCACAATGGCCTCCAAGAGATAGGCTTCGGTGAGGGAGCCCCCTGGGAAGTTCGTGACCAGCTCCCGACTGAAATTGGCAGTGGCCAGCCCGCCCCGAACCTCTAGATCCAGGAGTCTGACTCCACCAGGCACGGATTCGAGGAGCTCCTCGTCGTCTACAGGTCCCTTGAGCAGCTCTTTTAGGGCTACCTCTGGACTCGGGGGCTCTTCCACTCGTCGCTCCACGGGCACCAGAAAAAAGTCTGTAGGGGTTGCTTCGATCAAATAGACAGTGACAGGGTGCTCTGCGGTACCAGGTTGTTGGCGCGGTGCGATCAGCAGTAGGTACGAACCCAAGACCAAGGCGACTGCCACCACAGTGATGAGGATAGGCTTCAGACTGCGCATGTGATCCTTCCTTCCAAAGGAAATGGCTATCCTCAGTCTATCATATTTTCTCTTGCTGACAAATATATTGGGCAAGAGAAGAGGTGGTGGCATGCGCTTTCGGCTCAGGAGGACATATTCGCGGCTTCGCCGTCGTACTAGGACGCAAAGTCACCTGCTGCAAGTGATCCCCCTCATGATGATGGCCCTTCTCCTTCTTTCCCTTTCTCTGAGCGGGTACTACCTTCTGTTTCGTGAAAGCGCCTTGGATCAAACCTGGGCTCGAGCCCTTCTTGATCAAGGAATGCCAGCCACGGCCGGCGATGGCGACCTGGTGGATAGGGGACCTTTCGATTTCGGATCCTTTCTTTATTGGTTGACGAACTATGATCTCAAAGATCCCCTCAGCCTGCTCACATCTACGCTGCCCCTTTCTCCTCCCGTGCTCGTGGACATGAGGGTCTGGGAGGAGCGTCCTTTTGTCTTTATCCAGGAGTTAACATTCGCTCCCGATCCCATACGCCCCCAGTCGGATCTCTCTGACACTCCGCGGGGGAGTATGGAGGTGGCCCACTCTCCTAAAGTGTTAATCTATCACAGTCATTCCTCGGAAATGTACCTAGGACGAGCCGTGCCGGCCTCTTCCTCCGCCCAGGCGCACTATCATTTCCGCAACTCGGCTGACCCGACCATCACAGGGGTGATGGCCGTAGGACGCCATTTGTCCAACGCTCTGATGAGCCTCGGTGTTCAAGCGGTCCACGAGAGCCGTATTCACACTCTACCCAGCATCAACCTTTCTTACAGCAATTCGGAAAAGACAGTGCGGGACATTTTGTCCAGGCAAAAGGACTTTGATATGGTGATCGATTTGCATCGGGATGCCGGGGTGCCCCATCCTACGGTCGTGATTGATGGTCGGCAAGTCGCCCGACTGGTGCTGGTTGTGGGGACAGCGGAAAACATTCCCCTATCCCACCCGGACTTCCAAAAGAATCTTGATTTGGCATACAGAATTAAGAGCGTATGCGATCAGATGTATCCTGAACTTATGCGCCCTGTTCAGGTCCACAAAGAAGCCCGCTATAATCAGCATTTGCACCCTGCAAGCCTCATTGTGGAAGTGGGGTCGGTGGAAACGACTTTGGAGGAAGCCTTGTTGGCAGCGGAACTGTTCGCCAGTGTTTTAGTCAAGGTGCTCTGACAGGAATTCGCTCGTCGAAGGCGAATCTTTCAATCTGTGCCGTTAAGAGGAGCGAACAAGATTGGAAAACGAACATAGGGAACAAGTGGCCAAGGCTGCTACCATCGTGATGATAGCCATCTTGGTCAGTCGTATTCTAGGCTTTATTCGGGAGAGGGCGGTGGCGGAGGTCTTTGGTCGCACCGCCACTACAGACGTCTTCTTTGCCGCCTTTGCGCTGCCGGATTTGATGTTTCAACTCTTGGTGGGAGGGGCGTTAAGCTCTGCCTTTATTCCTGTATTCACACATTACCTGGCCAAAGAAGAAGAGAAAGAAGCCTGGTACGTGGCGAGTGTTTTTTTGAATGCCACCTTTCTCATTCTTCTGGCGATCATGTTTCTGGGCGTGATTTTCACTCCGAGTTTAGCTCCCCTTGTGGGCATGGGCTTTACAGGTGAACAAAGAGAGCTCTTGGTGCTCTTGATGCGAGTCACTTTCCCTGCCGTGTTCTTTACGGCCCTAGCGGGCTTGTGCATGGGCGTACTCCACTCCTACCAACGATTTCTCCTTCCTGCGCTCGGACCCATTGTCTACAACTTGGGGCAGATTCTAGGTGCCTACCTTTTGGGCCCGGTCATCGGTATCATGGGTATGGCCGTGGGCACCGTTCTGGGAGCGGTGGGCAACTTCTCCATTCAATTTCCCACGGTTGTTCGTAAGGCTGCTCAGCACTACCGCCCCATCTTGGACTTCAAGCACCCCGGCATTCGGCGGATGGTAGAGTTGATGCTCCCGGCAATACTAGGTCTATCCATTTCTCAGGTGAACGTGATCGTCAGTCAGAACTTGGCCTCTACGTTGGAAACGGGATCCATTGTTGCTTTGCGTCTGGCCAATCGTCTGATCAACTTCCCCTTAGGCATTTTCGCCATGGGGATCTCCACCGCTGTCTTTCCCACTCTGGCGCGTTTGACGGCCAAAGGTGAGAAGGAGGAGTTCAGCCGCACACTCTCCTTTGGTTTGCGAATTGTGTTCTTCATTACAATCCCCTCCGCTTTCGGGATGGCTTTTTTGCGGGTACCCATCGTTCGTCTCTTGTTTGAAAGCGGTGAGTTTGGGGCCGCAGACACGGCGGCTACAGCCTTTACCCTGTTATACTATGTTCCAGGCTTGATTGCACAGGCGGCTTTGCAGGTGACCACAAGGGGGTTTTATTCCTTGCAGGATACAAAAACCCCGGTGAAAATCGGGTTTTATACCGTTGTGCTGAATTTCCTCTTGAGTCTGGCATTTCTGCAGTGGAGCCGCCTGGGAGCCGGGGGTTTGGCCTTAGCCTATTCCCTTAGCTCCATGTTCAACATGATTCTGGCTCTGGCGATCCTCAACAGGCGCGTCGGGGGCTTTGTCGACGGACGGCTGTGGAGTACAGTGATCAAAGCAGCTCTAGCATCGCTGGTCATGGGTCTGACCGCCTTCAGTGCCGCCTCGCTTCTGACAAATCAGCTCTCCATGGCATCGAAGTTGGGTCAACTCATACAGACCTTCGCTGCGATTGGAGCAGGGGTCCTTGTCTACATGGCGCTCAGTGTGATCCTGAGGATGGAAGAGACCCAGTTTGTTATTGATCTGATCAAGCGCAAAGTAAGAGGGCGGGACAGAGGGGAAGGGTAGGGCATCGTGCTCTTTGGAAAATGGCATGCTCTGTGATATAATACAAACAGATTTTCATATGAAGGAATTGGTACGAATATGGTTCAGAAGAACATTCGCAATTTTTGTATTATCGCCCATATTGACCATGGAAAATCCACCCTGGCCGATCGGCTCCTGGAACATACTGGCACCTTGAGCAAACGGGAGATGGCCGAGCAGGTTCTTGATTCTATGGATCTCGAGCGGGAGCGGGGCATCACCATTAAGCTGAAGGCGGTCCGATTGACCTATCGGGCCCAAGACAACCAGGAATACACCTTGAACTTGATTGATACACCCGGTCATGTAGATTTCTCCTATGAAGTGTCCCGCAGCCTTGCCGCCTGCGAAGGCGCTCTTTTGGTGATCGATGCTTCCCAGGGTATTGAAGCTCAAACCTTGGCCAATCTCTATTTGGCCTTGGATCACGACTTGGAGATCATCCCGGTCATCAACAAGATTGATCTGCCCAATGCAGACCCTGAGCGTGTGATCAGAGAACTCGAGGACAACATTGGCATACCCGGTGAAGAGGCTGTCTTAGTTAGCGCCCGTACTGGGGAAGGTATAGACAAGATTCTGGAGACGATTGTGGAGCGCATTCCGCCCCCGCAAGGGGACCCTGAAGCACCAACTCGCGCCATGATTTTTGATTCACACTATGATCAGTATCGAGGTGCCGTGGCCTATGCGCGGGTGGTGGACGGTGTGATCCGCGTGGGAGACACCATCTTAATGATGAGCTCCGGCCGGAAGTTTGAGGTCAGTGATCTGGGAGTCCTCCGTCCCGCTCTGGTTGGGGTAGATGCTCTGGGTCCCGGTGATGTAGGCTGCATCATTGCCAGTATGAAAGATGTGCGGGACACCAGGGTGGGGGATACCATCACCAACGCGTCTAGGCCGGCCAAACAGCCTTTGGCGGGCTATCGGCCGGCCAAGCCCATGGTCTATTGCGGTCTGTATCCAGTGGTGAATGAGGAGTACACAGACCTTAGGGACGCGCTAGACAAGCTGCAGCTAAACGATGCCGCCCTCACATACGAAGCAGAATCATCTGCAGCGCTGGGTTTTGGCTACCGCTGCGGATTCTTGGGTTTGCTGCACCTGGAGATCGTCCAGGAACGTCTAGAGCGGGAGTTTGACCTGAACCTCATTACCACGGCTCCGAGTGTGGTCTACCAGGTGGTGCTGACCGATGGAAGTGTGAAAGAAGTAGACAATCCAGCGGCTCTACCAGCGATCACCACCATCGACCATATCAAGGAACCCTATGTACAGGCGTCGATCATGGTGCCCGATGCGTTTGTGGGGGCTGTGATGGATGTCTGTCAGGATCGCCGGGGCATCTTCACCCACATGGAATATATTACGCCTGAACGGGCCCGCATCGAGTATGAACTGCCTTTGGCGGAGATTCTGATGGACTTCTTCGATCGTCTGAAGTCGCGAACCAAAGGATATGCCTCCCTCGACTATGAATTCTTGGGTTACCGTGAGTCGGACGTCGTCAAGCTAGACATTTTGCTTAACGGCAATCCGGTAGATGCGCTCTCGTCCATTGTCCATGAAGAAAAGGCCTTATCACGAGGTCGAGGTTTGGCTGAGAAGCTTAAAGAGGTTATACCTCGACAGCAGTTTGAAGTTCCGATTCAGGCAGCCATCGGTAACAAGATCATCGCCAGGGAGACGGTGCGGGCCTTACGGAAAGATGTTCTGGCCAAGTGCTACGGGGGGGACGTCAGTCGCAAACGCAAGCTTCTGGAGAAGCAAAAAGAAGGCAAGAAGCGCATGAAGAGTCTGGGAAATGTGGAAGTTCCCCAAGAGGCCTTTATGGCCATTTTGAAGGTGGACTAGGGTGGTTGCCTATGGGAGTGTATGTGCATATCCCTTTTTGTGAACAGAAATGTCATTACTGTGATTTTCACTCGGTAGTTGTCAGTGACCAAGACCGTCTGTCTGTTACTGGCAGCTATCTTGTTTCATTGCATAAAGAAGCCAGATACTGGAGCTCGGTGTGGGGCGGCGAAGCCCTTTTCGCCCTCTTTGTGGGAGGGGGTACACCGACTGTACTTCCAGCAGAGGAACTTGCAGATTTGATCGCCTTTCTCCGGACGGAGCTGCCCTTTGTGGACGATCCCGAAATCACCATAGAAGCCAATCCGCATTCCCTGACGTACATGGGAGCGCGGCTTCTGCGTCAGGCGGGTGTCAATCGAGTGAGCCTTGGTGTACAGGCCTTTCAAGACCATCTCCTGAGGGGCATTGGACGGATTCACTCTGCAGAGCAGGCCCGAGAAAGTGTGCAGACACTAAAAAAAGCGGGCCTGACGAACATCAACCTTGATCTGATGTTTGGTTTACCCGGGCAGACAAGCCACGAGTGGGCGGATACGCTCAGGCAGACTGTGGCACTTGGCCCTAGCCACATTTCCTGCTATAGTTTGATCCTGGAAGAGGGCACCCCCATGGAAAAATGGGTGAGAGAGGGTTTGGTGCATGTACCTGGCGATGATCAGCAGGCTGAAATGTATGCTCTAGCCTGCAAGATGCTCACCAAAGCCGGTTACGAACACTACGAGATATCAAATTTCTCTGAACCGGGTTTTTCATGCCGGCATAACCTGCTTTATTGGCATAACAAGCCATTTATCGGCCTGGGCACAGGGGCTACAGGTTATGTCCAGCAGTGCCGTTACACAAATACCACAGATATTCAGGAGTATTTGAGGACCTGGGGCGAGGGACCCCCTGCCTTTAGATGGTCGGAGCAAGTCTCGCGGGATCAGGAAATGGATGAGACCATGATGGTGGGGATGCGTCTTTTGGGTGGAGTGGATGAGGCCGCATTTCGCGCCCGTTATCAGGTGAGCTTCAGGGACCTCTATTCCGATGCAATCGAGGAGTTGATGAAAAGAGGCCTGGTCCAATTCAGCGCCGGTTCTCTGCAGGTAACCCAAAGGGGATTATTCCTCGAAAACCAGGTTTCACTGGCGTTTTTGCGTTAGTGTTTCACCCCTTGACAAACACAGGATGAAGTGATACTTTATGGTTAACGGCTGTTAGCACTCCGATGCGATGAGTGCTAAAGGAAGGAGAGTGAAATCATGTTGGACGAACGTAAGCGCTTGGTTCTAAGGGCGGTCATTGACAGCTACATTGAAACGGCAGAGCCGGTAGGCTCACGGACAATCGCCCGCAAACATGATTTGGGAGTCTCCCCAGCAACAATTCGCAATGAGATGGCTGATTTGGAGGAAACAGGCTATTTGCAGCAACCCCATGTATCAGCAGGGCGGATTCCTTCCGACAAGGGATATCGCTTCTATGTTGATGCGCTCATGGAACCTTACGTCTTTACCATGTTGGAGCGGCAGAAGGTGCAAAGAGAGATATCGGGCACGCAGTTAAGTCCCGAACGCTCCCTGCATGAAGCCTCGAAGTTGCTGGCTCTCCTCACCCAGTCCGTGTCTTTGATTGTTGCACCAAGCACAGAACAGTTGGTCTTTAAACATGTTCAATTGGCCGCGTTGGACGACAAGAGCATCTTGGTCACTCTGGTGCTGCATCCTGGAATCGTTAAGAATCGCCTGATCCGCACCAAGAGGGACTACTCTTCAGAGCAAGTCACAGATGTATCGGAGGCAATCAACCATAAACTGCGCGGTGTGACGTTCCGGGATTTAGGACCGACCATGTTCACGGAGGTCATCAGGGAGTTCGGAGAGATTGGTCGAGCATTGGTGGAGCTTATTCTTCAAGGTCTTACAGAGGATCGGGAAGAACAGGTCTACGCTTCCGGTACCACAAACATCCTCAATCAGCCGGAGTTCCGGGACATGGAACGGGCTATCGCCATCCTTGAAGCTCTGGAACAAAAGGAGCATCTGTTAAGTTTGCTGAGTACCACTTCAAGACCTAAGGGAGTTCAGGTAGTAATCGGCCAGGAGAACCTCCATAGCGCTATGCAGGGCTGCAGCCTTGTGTCATGCACTTACTATGTGGGCAGTGATGTGGTGGGTACTCTCGGTGTGATTGGGCCTACGCGAATGGATTATGCTAAGGTGGTGGCGGCCGTGGATGTGGTCGCTCATGCCCTAAGCTCCATGTTGACCGAGGAGACATAGCAAAGCAAGGTGGACCCTGGAGGCCAGGGTCGTTTTTCTGAAGAAGGGGGTACTTAGGTGGGCGAACACGAAGATATTCTAGAGAAGAAAAGTGCTGTAGAGAACGGGGAAAATATGGAACCGGACATTCCCGAAGAAAAGGACAACGACGAGGAACACACCTGCAGCTGCGCAGAACAGTTGGAAAGGGAGAAAGCTCAGCTGGCCCAGCAATTGCTGCGACTCAAGGCAGACTTTGACAACTTCCGCCGACGAAACGAACTCCAGATGGAAGAGATCACAAAAGACGCTAACAAGGATCTTTTGCAGGATCTCCTACCTGTATTGGATAATTTCGAACGAGCTTTAGAACCTAAAAACAAGGTCCAAGACGATGACCCATTCTTTTTGGGTATGGAAATGGTGTACCAAGGCTTGATGAGCGCCCTAGCTCGCCACGGACTCCAGCCCATTGTGGCTGTAGGGCAGCCTTTTGATCCCAGTGTTCATGAAGCTGTGGCCATGCAGGGAGACGGTGATGGCGGTTTGTTTGTCCTTGCAGAGGTTCAAACGGGTTATATACTCAATGATAAAATACTCCGACACACCAAGGTGTTAGTAGGACAGAACGAGGAGGAAGACGAATGTCAAAAGTAATTGGTATTGACTTAGGAACAACCAACTCTGTTGTAGCTGTAATGGAAGGTGGAGAGGCCATCATCATTCCCAATGCTGAAGGCTCCAGAACCACACCTTCCGTTGTTGCGTTTACCAAAGATGGAGAACGTATTGTGGGTCAAGCGGCCAAGAGGCAGGCGGTGACCAATCCTGAGCGAACAGTATCATCCATCAAGCGGCAGATGGGTACCGATTACAAAGTAACGATTGATGGTAAGGACATGACGCCTCAGGAGATTTCCTCCATGGTCTTGCGTAAACTGAAAGAAGAGGCCGAGGCGTATTTGGGCGAGGCTGTGACCCAAGCGGTGATCACTGTGCCTGCCTACTTCACCGATGCCCAAAGGCAAGCTACCAAGGACGCTGGTACCATTGCCGGCCTTGAGGTGCTGAGAATCATTAACGAACCCACGGCTGCGGCTGTCGCCTATGGATTAGACAAAGAACATGAACAGACCGTCCTTGTCTTTGACTTGGGAGGCGGGACCTTCGATGTTTCCATTTTGGAACTGGATGAAGGCTACATCGGTGTGAAGGCAACCAGCGGCAATAATCGCCTCGGTGGTGACGACTTTGACGAACGCATCACCCAGTATTTGGTCAGTGAATTCAAGAAGGAAACAGGCATCGATCTCAGTAAGGATAAAATGGCCATGCAGCGGCTGAAAGAAGCAGCAGAAAAGGCCAAAATCGAGTTGTCAGGCCTGGTTCAGACCAATATCAACCTACCTTTCATCAGCGCCTCCTCCAGCGGACCGGCTCATCTTGATATCGATTTGACCCGGGCTAAGTTCAACGAGCTTACCGCTGATTTGGTGGAAAAGACGCTGAAGCCCATCCGTCAGTCTCTGGACGATGCGGGTCTGAAGGCGCAAGATATTGATCGCGTCCTTCTAGTAGGAGGTTCTACTAGGATCCCCGCGGTGCAGGAGGCCATTGAAAAGCTCATGGGTAAAGAAGCCTACAAGGGTATTAACCCCGATGAGTGCGTGGCCCTGGGCGCAGCGGTGCAGGCTGGGATTCTTTCCGGCGAATTTGACAAAGGAAAAGGTCTAATCCTCGTTGACGTGACACCTCTATCCTTGGGTATTGAAACCCTCGGCGGCGTCATGACTACGCTGATTAAACGGAACACCAGCATTCCGTGTAAAGAAAGCAATGTGTTCACAACGGCAGCTGACAACCAGCCCGCGGTGGATATCCATGTCCTGCAAGGGGAAAGACCCATGGCCGCCGATAATGTGACCTTGGGACGTTTTCAACTCACAGGAATCCCTCCTGCACCTCGAGGCATTCCCCAGATCGAAGTGACCTTTGATATTGACCGCAATGGAATTGTGAACGTAACCGCCAAGGATCGTGGAACCGGCCGTGAGCAGAAGATCACTGTCACTTCATCCACAGGCCTGACAAAATCAGACATTGATAAGCTGGTCAAAGAAGCAGAAGAGCACGCTGAAGAAGATAAGGCGAAGCGGGAAGCCATTGAGCTGCGCAACCAGGCAGACAATTCCCTGTGGGCTGTGGATCGCACCATCAAAGAGTTGGGCGATAAAGTGACAGATGAGCAGAAGGCGGAAGTGGAAGCGGCGAAGGAAGAGCTCCGGGCTGCTGTGGAGAAAGATGACCTCGAAGCGATTAAGACGAAGATGAAAGCACTCGACGAAGTCCTCCATCGAATTTCCGAAAAGCTGTATCAGGAAGCACAAGCTGCAGGGCCCCAAGGGACCGGTGCGGCTGAACCTCAGGGAGGGGACGAAGACATAGTGGACGCCGACTTTACGGAGGAATCCTAGATCGGTGGGAAAAGGGCGGTGTAACGCTTGGCCAAGGAAGACTATTATGATGTTTTGGGCGTGCCTCGCGGCGCCTCAGATGATGAGATAAAAAAAGCTTACCGCAAACTAGCCAGGGAGCTTCACCCTGATGTCAACAAAGAGCCCGATGCTGAGGAAAGGTTCAAGACGATTAACGAAGCGTATTCTGTCCTCGGCGATCCTGAACGAAGGGCAAAGTATGACCAGTTCGGTCACTCAGCCTTTGACAATCTAGGTCAGGGCGGTTTCGGGGATTTTGGTGACTTTGCCGACTTTGGCGGTTTTGGCGACCTATTTAGTGAAATTTTCGGAGGGTTTGGCGGACGCCAAGCCCACCGCCCCCAGCGGGGGGCTGATCTCCGTTACGAAATGACCGTTGAGTTTGAGGAAGCGGCCTTTGGTGCTGAGAAGGAGATTTCCATTCCTCGCACCGAAATCTGTGATCATTGCCATGGCAACCAGGCTGAGCCCGGTACTCCCATTACGACCTGTCCCGAGTGTAACGGGAGCGGTCAGGTTCGTTTCGTGCAGCAGACGCCCTTCGGTCAGATGGCGAGTACTCGGACCTGCAGCCGCTGTCGTGGCGAGGGGAAAACCTTCTCCACTCCATGTACGGTGTGCCATGGCGCCGGTACGCAGCGCAAGATGAGGACGATCAATGTGAAAATCCCTGCCGGGATTGATGATGGGCAGAGCCTGCGCCTGGCCGGACGGGGCGAAACTGGACAGAGGGGTGGACCGCCTGGCGATCTCCTTGTCTTGGTGCGGGTCAAACCCCATCAGCTCTTTCGCAGGGAAGGGAGAAACGTGGTCTATGAGCTACCCATCTCCTTTGTCCAGGCCAGCCTAGGGGATGAGATTCAAGTCCCCACCTTGGAGGGTACTGTCAATCTGCGGATCCCCGAGGGAACGCAGTCGGGGAGGATGTTTCGTCTACGAGGCAAGGGCATACAAGACGTGCGCGGCTCAGGGCGAGGCGATCAATTGGTGCAGGTTAAGGTCGTGACCCCGCAAAAACTCACGGCCAAACAGAAAGAACTGCTGCGTCAGTTTGCCCAAGAGGGTGGAGGCGATCTGCCCGAAGAGAACAAAGGCTTCTTTGAAAGGGTAAAGGATGCCTTGCGCTAGAAGGGAGCCCGTCGATGTCCAACTGGCAGGAAGTGAAGATTGTGATCAATCGCGGCGCAGCGGAAGGGGCCTATGCCATCTTAAGCAATTGGGGAATTGAAACCTACGCGGTGGATGATTCGGCCTTAATCAACCATGCTCGAGAGATGGGCTGGGGAGATTATTTTCCGGATCGGGATCCTTCCGAGCAAATCACCATCACCTGTTATTTCCCGGAGCAAAGGTTGACGGCAGATGATCTGGCTAGACTGGGCCGAGATTTAGAAGAGCTGCAAGATTTCGGTTTTTCCCCAGGTCCCGTCCTGGTACAAGCAGGGGAGATCCAGGAAGCGGATTGGGCCCATGCCTGGAAGGCGTTTTATCGTCCCTTGCGAGTGGGAAGGGTTTGGATTCAGCCCTCCTGGGAGTCTCTTCCAGACGAGGTAAGTCCGACCGATCTTGTCGTTCAACTGGATCCGGGCATGGCCTTTGGCAGTGGAACCCATCCCACCACCGCCATGTGCGTCCAGATTCTACAGGATCTGAACCTGTCAGGACGATTGGTATGGGATGTGGGGACGGGTTCCGGCATCTTGGCCATCGTTGCAGCCAAGCTTGGCGCCCAGGTGCAAGCGGTGGATATTGATCCCGTGGCGGTAAGAGTAGCTTTGGAGAATCGAGACCGCAATCATCTCAGTTTTCCCATTCGACAGGGGAGTCTAGGCGATCTTGAGGGGAGTCCTGAGGTGATCGTGGCCAATATTGTAGCGGAAGTCATCGCCCCCATGCTTCCAGAGGTTTGGGATGTTTTGGCTCCCAAAGGGTTTTTCATCGCAGCTGGAGTTATTGACCGCAAAGATCCGGAGATCTTGTCCCTGGCCAAAGATGCAGGCTTTTCCCTCTTACGCCGCGTGCAGAGGGGAGAATGGATGGGGTACTTGTTCCAGAGGAGGGATTGATCTGGCCAGGTTTTTTCTTGATCCCGGCCAAGTAGGGCAAGGCCGGGTCACCCTAAGCGGTGCCGATGCCCACCATATCACTCGCGTGCTCAGACTGCGGGTTGGTGACAGGATTGAATGCGTGGATCACTCGGAGCAAGTCCATCTCGTGGAGATCGAAGCAGTTGGCCCTCAGGTCGTTGGCACCGTTTTGGAGACTGTGCTGCGTTCCCAAGAGTCGCCCCTCCGTTTGACCTTGTTTCAAGGCCTGGCCAAGGGTGATAAAATGGATTTTGTGGTGCAAAAAGCGGTTGAGCTGGGTGCCGCTGAAATTGTACCCTTTTCTTCTTACCATACAGTTGTAAAGCTCGGGGAGAAGCAGCAGGAAGCCAAAAGGGCACGTTGGCAGCGAATTGCCCTGGAAGCGGCCAAGCAGAGTAAACGTACGCGCGTTCCTGCGGTAGGCGAGGTCCATACCTTCGCTGCGGTGGCAGCCCGTGTCAAGAGCGCCTCTCGCCTGGGGGAGCTTGTTGTGCTGGCATACGAGGGTGAAAAGCAAGTAGGGTTAAGGGATTTGGATGCAGGCGGTCAAGCAGTGTCTGCAGTGATCGGCCCCGAAGGGGGATTTTCCCCTGCAGAGGTAGGGGAGCTCATTTCGGCCGGAGCCAAGGTATGCAGCCTAGGACCGCGCATCCTCCGGACAGAGACGGCCGGTCTTGTGCTGCTTAGTCTGGTGGGATATAAATGGGGAGATCTTGGATGAGGAATGAAAGCAAACGACTGGCCGTGACAACTCTGGGCTGTAAGGTCAATCAATATGATACAGACTCTGTGGTGACCCAGTTTGTGCAGGCTGGTTATTCTATTGTGGATTTTCAGGATCTGGCCGACGTTTACCTGGTCAACACCTGTACAGTGACGAATCTGGGTGATCGAAAATCACGCCAGATGATTCGGCGCGCCCATAAGAGGAACCCAGAAGCCAAAGTTGTAGTGATGGGCTGTCTAGCGCAAACCGCGCCAGAGGATGTCTCCGTCCTGGACGGGGTGAGTCTGGTGGTGGGCACCAATGGCCGCAGCCGGATCGTAGAAGAGGTGGAATCGCTTGGGTGGGGGGAACAGCGTTCCCTGGTGGACGATATCCTCCATGTGTCGGAGTTTGAAGATCTGCCCTCTTTGGATTTCTCTGGACGGACCAGGGCGAGTTTGAAGATCCAGGACGGCTGCAACCAGTTTTGCACCTATTGCCGGGTTCCCTTTGCCAGGGGTCCCTCCAGGAGTCGTTCTCGTGATAGTGTGCTCCAGCAGGTAGAGCAGATTGTCCGCCTTGGCTACAAAGAAATTGTGCTCACAGGCATTCATCTTGGCTTGTATGGCGCAGATCTTGAGCCTCCCTTGACCTTGAGTCAAATCGGCCGGGACATTGCGGATACTTCGGGGCTTTTGCGCCTGCGTCTCAGTTCTGTTGATCCCCACGAGATCACCGACACCTTGATTGAGCTGCTGGACGAACATCCGGTCTTGTGCCGCCACATGCACATTCCCCTGCAAAGCGGGAGTGACAGAGTGCTGGAGCGTATGAAACGCAATTATACCCGTGACCAGTTCAGAGGCATAGTCGAAAAGCTGCGTCAGCGCATCCCGGAGATCGCTCTGACAACAGATATTATGGTGGGTTTTCCCGGTGAAAGCGAAGAGGACTTCGTTCAGACCATGGATCTTGCGGAAGAAGTGGGCTTTGCCAAGATCCACGTATTTCCGTACTCAAAACGTGCAGGCACTCGGGCCGCACTCTTTTCTGAGCAAATTCCCATCAGTGTGAAGGAAGAACGGAGCAGGCGTCTAATACAGTTAGGGGAGTGTTTGGCTGAGAAGTTCCATCGTTCCCATCTGGATCGAACGGTCCATGTTTTGGTTGAACAGCTGCAAGATGGCCAAGCTATAGGGCATACAGATAACTATCTCAAAGTGACCTTTCCCCTGCCCAGTGCGGTGGATTTGGTGGGCGAGATCGTGCCTGTCCAGGTCAGTCAAATCCGCACCGATGGGGTACTGGGACAATTGAGTACGTAAGGAGCGATTCTATGTCTGGGGACTGCCTGTTCTGTAAAATTGCAGAGGGTGCACTGTCGACAGAGTTTTTGCTGGCAACAGACCATCTTGTAGCCTTCCGGGATCTGCATCCGGTGGCGCCGAGCCACATACTTGTTATCCCGAAGAAACACATTTCCAGTCTAGCTGATCTGGAAGCGGATGATCAAAGCCTGATGGGGGAAATGATGCTAGCCATCGGGCAGCTGGCAGAACAAGAAGGTTTGGAGTCGGGCTTTCGAGTTGTGGTCAATACGGGCCCTGATGGTGGACAGAGTGTACATCACCTCCATTTTCATCTTTTGGGTGGGCGTTCGTTGACCTGGCCGCCCGGTTGATGATTGACCGGAAAGGCCAAATCGGTTATAATTAGTGTGATATTATGCCGAAGGCGTAGGATCTGGTGAATTGGACGCACTCAGCATTGGAAGGAGGGATACTGATGGCAGAAGTTAAGGTAGGTAAAAATGAGTCCCTCGATAATGCGTTGCGCCGTTTTAAGAAGCAAATGCGGATGTCCGGTGTTTTGTCTGAGGCTAGAAAACGGGAACACTATGAGAAACCAAGTGTTAGACGTAAGAAAAAGTCCGAGGCAGCTCGTAAGAGAAGGTACCGGTAAATGGATTGGCTCGATGTCGCAAGGGACGATATCGAGCCTTTTTTCGAAGGGGTGGTAAGATGAAGCGTTTGGGTAGGCGAATCGTGCTCGTGCTTCTCGCGTTGGTCGCCATGGCAGTCTTCGGTACAGCAGCCCTCGCTGCGCCAGTAGTGTACTCTTTACCCATTCATGGAGAAATCGAACCCGGCCTGGCAGCCTTTGTGGCCAGAGGCATCCAGTTAGCCGAACGCAATCAAGGCCTTGTCTTGCTGGAGATCAACACTTTCGGCGGCCGGGTGGATGCAGCCACCGAAATTAAGGATCTCATTCTGAAAGCCAAAGTACCCATTATTGCCTATGTCAGTGAACGGGCCTGGTCCGCAGGGGCCCTAATTGCCCTGTCCGCTCCGAAAGTTGCCATGGCCCCAGGGAGCAGCATCGGTGCTGCGGAACCCAGGCCCATGGAGGAGAAAACAGTGTCGGCCCTCAAAGCGGAGTTTGAAGCTACGGCCGAGCGCTGGGGCCGGAATCGTCAGCTCGCTGCAGCCATGGTCGATGCCGATGTTGTCGTTGAGGGCTTAGTGGAGAAGGGGAAGATTCTGACCCTGTCAGCCCAGGACGCCCTGGATTGGAACATGGCCGATATCTTGGTGGCGAGCACTGGAGAACTGCTAGGCGAGCTCGGTTACGGAAGTTATGAGGTGATTCAGCTTACGCCCCATTGGGCGGAGCAGATTGCCCGCTTCTTGACGAACTCCACCGCGAGCAGCCTGCTCCTGTCTTTGGGCTTTTTGGGACTGATCTTCGAGATTACCTCCCCAGGTTGGGGCGTTCCGGGGACGGCGGGCTTGGCATCCCTGTTTCTATTCTTTGGAGGTCGTTATGTTACAGGATTGGTGGGCCTGGAAGCCATTCTCCTCTTTGTTTTGGGTATTGTGCTCCTGGTCTTGGAAGTTACTATCATCCCAGGCTTCGGACTGGCAGGTATTGCGGGTCTTGGGTCGGTTATGACCAGCATTGTTCTGGCCTTTGGCGATGTTCGTACTGCTCTGTTCAGCTTGTCCATTGCCATTACGGTGAGCGTTATTGCCGTTGCTTTTCTCTGGAATCGGCTTCGTCAGTCCCGCCTTTGGCAGCGGCTGGTTCTATCGCACCGCGAGTCTCCTGATGTAGGGTATCGTGCGCCGGCGGACTTTTCCCACCTGGTGGGTCAAAGGGGGATGACCATTTCGCCCCTGCGTCCCGCGGGTACGATCATGCTCGACGGTCACCGTTATGATGTGGTTTCAGAAGGTGGTTTTGTCCCCAGCAATTCTGTCGTGGAAGTTGTGTTGGCAGAAGGAACCAGACTGGTAGTTAGGGAAGTACGTGAAGAATAACACTAAGGAGGTCGTGCTATGTCTTGGATTTTTGTTGGGTTCGTTCCGTTTATACTGTTAATTTTCCTGATCATCCTCTTCAGTTTTGTGCCAGTGGGCTTGTGGATCTCGGCCATTGCCGCTGGTGTGAAGGTCACCTTAATTAGCCTGATCGGGATGCGTCTGCGCCGGGTTACGCCCAGCCGGATCATCCTGCCCTTTATCAAGGCCCAAAAGGGTGGCGTAGAAACAAGTATTGACAAGCTGGAAGCCCACTTTTTGGCTGGGGGAAATGTCGATAATGTGGTTGACGCCCTAATCGCCGCTAACCGGGCAGATATACCCCTGCCCTTTGAGCGGGCAGCAGCCATTGACTTAGCGGGTCGAAACGTGCTAGAAGCGGTACAAATGAGTGTTAACCCTAAAGTGATTGCCACTCCTTTGATTTCCGCTGTGGCCAAAGACGGAATTGAACTGAAAGTAAAATCTCAAGTCACGGTGCGCGCCAACATCGATCGCTTGGTGGGTGGAGCCGGAGAGGCAACCATCATCGCCAGGGTCGGAGAAGGGATTGTAACTACCGTTGGCTCAAGCGCAAGCCATGCCGAAGTGCTTGAGAACCCAGACCGAATCTCCAAAGTGGTGCTGGATAAGGGGCTAGACTCGGGCACGGCCTTTGAGATTCTGTCTATCGATATTGCCGACGTGGATGTGGGTCGCAACATCGGCGCCCGCTTGCAGATGGATCAAGCGGAAGCGGACAAGAATATTGCCCAGGCTAAAGCGGCCGAAAGACGTTTTGCCGCCCAAGCCCGTGAGCAAGAGATGCGCGCCGCTACCCAAGAGATGCGGGCCCAGGTTGTGCAGGCTGAAGCCGAGGTTCCCCGGGCGATTGCGGATGCCTTGCGCGCAGGGAATTTGGGTGTGATGGACTTCTATGGCATGCAGAACATCATGGCTGACACCAGTATGAGAGAAAACATTGGGGGCCGACGCCCTGAGCGCGATCCAAATGCCCACGAAGATGAAAACAAGCGGTAGGTGAATGTGATGCGCGGAACGATTGGGCTTTTGCTCTATGTGGCTGTGATGGTCCTGGGCAGCCTCTTGAAAAAGATGGCGGAGGACAAAGCGCGCCAAGCCAGGGTGCCCAAGTCTGATGATGATGATCAGGTCTATACCGTCACGGTGGAGGATGTGTTACTTGATCCCTTACCGCGAAATGACGCCTTCTTAGGTGATACGTCAGCCCCGGCGCCTAGTGATATTGAACTGGAGGAGAACACCCGCGAATTTGTGAGTATGGAGGCTTTCGCTGATGGGGATTTGGATGACGACTCTGTGGAAGAAGAACCGGAGGCTGTTGCACCTTCTTTTGTTCGCCAAGATTTCGGTTGGGACCAGGCCATTGTCTTTTCGGAAATCCTGCGGGAACCCAGGGTCAAGAGAGCATGGCCAAACAGGTAGTTGAAGCACAAATAGGGAGGTCACTGTGTGGAGAGCGTCGTAAGGATGGGAATTATTGGCTGTGGAGGCATTGCCAACGGCAAACATATGCCGGCATTGGCCAAACTTCCGAATGTGGAAATGGTCGCCTTTTGCGACATTGAGCGTTCCAGGGCTGAAAAGGCTGCCCAGGAGTATGGAGCAAAAGAAGCCCAGGTGTATCAGGACTATGTTCAGCTTCTTAAGGAGGAGTCTCTGGATGTGGTGCACGTGTGCACGCCCAATAGCTCCCATGCACCCATCACCATTGCCTCCCTTGAGGCCGGTTGTCACGTCATGTGCGAAAAACCCATGGCGAAGACCGCCCAAGAGGCCTGGGCGATGGTGGCTGCCGCCAAACGTACCGGCAAGAAACTTACCATTGGCTACCAGAACCGTTTTCGCAGCGACAGCGAATACCTAAAGAAGGCTTGTGAACGGGGGGATCTAGGGGAGATTTACTTCGCCAAAGCAAGGGCCCTCCGTCGCCGGGCAGTGCCAACCTGGGGCGTGTTCCTTGATGAAGAGAAACAGGGCGGAGGATCCCTCATTGACATTGGCACCCATGCCTTGGACTTGACGCTGTGGATGATGGACAACTACCGCCCGAAGTACGTGGTGGCAACAACCTACCACAAGCTGAACAAGCGCGAGAATGCAGCCAATGCCTGGGGACCCTGGGATCCGAAGAAGTTTCAAGTGGAGGACTCTGCCTTCGGGTTTATGGTGATGGAGGATGGAGCCACCATTATTCTCGAATCCAGCTGGGCTCTGAATACTCTGTTTGAAGGGGAAGCCCGGACCATTCTCCATGGAACAGAAGGCGGAGCCGATATGGAAGACGGACTGCGCATTAATGGAGAGGACTTGGGCAAGCTCTACACTAAAACGCCCGCTCTAGGAAACAGCGGAGTGGCTTTCTATGATGGAAAGAAGGAACGTGAGGCGGATCGGGAAGCGCGTCTGTGGATCGAGAGTGTCGTCAACAACACGTCCCCTTTGGTCTTGCCAGAGCAGGCCGCCATGGTGACAGAGATCCTCGAGGCGATGTATCAGTCGGCCCGGCAGGGCGGACCGGTGTTTTTCGAGAATGGACGCAGGAAATAGAACTTGCACTTGTGAGGTTGGGCCTAAGGGTCTAACCTCTTTTTTTTTTGCATAATTTTAGAGGAGAGGAGGTAGACAATGGGGCCAGTTATGAACAGAACGCTAAGACGAAGACTCGCCCACACTCTGGATCTGCCAGCCGCGGTATTGCTGGATCAGGCCACCATTCACTTGATGGGCGACGCTGAAGCGCGAATCGTCAACCATAGGGGACTGGTACAGTATACCAGCCTTTGCATCAAAGCCCGCTCGTTGCAGGGAATGATTGAACTCACAGGCGAAGACCTGGAAATCGTCTCCTTTTCTTCCAGCGAGATGAAAATCGCAGGACGAATTCGACAGGTGGTATTGAAATGACGTCCTACGGGTGGATGTGGTGGCAGGGATATGTGACCGTTCGCTTAAGGGGACCGGGACTGGAGCGTTTGCTGAACAAAATAGCGGATCTGGATATTGGCCTGCACAAGGTGGAACGCTTGACTGCAGATGTGATCATTATCCGTCTGAGGGTCAGGGATTTCCGTCGCTTGCGTCCGCTGCTTCGGGGAACAAGAATCAATGTGTCCATCTTAGACAAGCATGGTGCGGCATTTCTGATCCGGAAGTTCCGGCTGCGCGCATTCTTTGCTGTCGGTCTTGTGGCTTCGGTCCTGCTCATCCTCTATCTCGGCAATTTCCTCTGGTTTATTGAAGTAACCGGCCTGGAAACGTTGCCCCTAGAAGCACTGAAGATGGCCGCTGAAGAACTGGGCTTGCGAGCGGGGACAGCCAAATGCCAGATTCAGCCCCGCGCCGTCGAAGCAGGGCTTATGAAGCGTTTTCCCAGTCTGGTTTGGGCAGACGTTCGCCTGAATGGGGTCAAGGCCGAGATCCGTCTGGGCGAAGGGGACGGGCTTCAGTCTGAATATGGAACCTCCGGTCAGATTTATGCCAAGAAAGATGGTTTGGTCACAGAGATTAGGGCCTTGCGGGGTACCCCCCAAGTGAGGGAAGGTGCCACAGTGCGCCAAGGCGACCTTTTGATCGCAGGGGTATACTCTGATGCTCGGGGGCAAAAACAGTTTGGTGCTGCTCAAGGGATCGTCAAGGCACGAGTTTGGTATGAGGGGGTGGGTGAGACCGCTCTACTTCGGTGGGAGCCTATTCCAACGGGACGGAGCCATACCCAGTATGTCCTGTCTATTGGTCCGATCACCATTCCCCTAGGTCGGAGTTATGCGCGGGACAGCCATCTGGTTGAAGGCAAAGACTGGAACCTCTACTTGGGCAGGGCCATGGTGCCCATCCGCTGGACCCGACTCGAGTACCAAGAAGTGGAACGAGTCAGCATACGGGTCGCAGACCAAGAGGCTGAACGGGCGGCCTACGCTTTGGCTTGGGAGAGCCTGATGGCCCAGGGGGTTTCCAGGGAAGCAGTACTCGAAGAACGACATAGAACGGACTTGATTATTGATGGCGATGGCCTGCGAGTTACCGTCCAAGTAGAAGTGCAGGAAGACATAGGGCTATTTTTGAGCCAATGATTTGCACTTCAGTTGCATTTTGCTTATAATAAGGGCATACGAGGACAAAGGATGGTTGATGCGTTGAGTCAAATATTGCGCCTTCGAGATAATGAACAGGCCCAAGCCGTCAGCGGTAAGAGGGATGAGAATCTGCGTTTAGTGGAGGCTGCCTTCGGCGTAAAGATCATACCCCGCGGGCTGGATCTGTTGATTAGCGGATCCGATGAGGCAGTGGCCAAGACAAAAAAGGCCTTAACGAACATGGCTGGTTTGGGAACGGGCTTAACCAGCCATGATGTATACTATGCCATCAAGTTAAGCGAGAACGGCGATTCCACCGTCCTCAATGAACTCAGCTCAGGCATTGTAGTCAGTACCCATAGAGGCAAAATTATCCGGCCGAAAACCGCGGGTCAACGGCGCTATGTAGGGAGCATTTCCCGCAGCGACATTGTCTTCGCCATAGGACCTGCCGGAACAGGGAAGACCTATCTGGCCATGGCTGTGGCCATCGCCAGCCTCAAGAAAAAGGAAGTGGAACGGGTCATTTTGACGCGCCCTGCGGTGGAAGCAGGAGAACACCTGGGCTTTCTGCCCGGCGATCTGCAGGACAAGGTGGACCCCTATCTCAGGCCGCTCTACGACGCCCTCTATGATATTTTGGGCCAAGAGACCTATCAGAAGTACCGCGAGAAGGGCATCATCGAGATCGCGCCTTTGGCCTATATGCGCGGGCGAACCCTCGATGATAGCTTTATCATTCTTGATGAGGCCCAAAACTGCACGCCAGCCCAAATGAAGATGTTCCTGACGCGCCTGGGTTTTGGATCGAAGGCAGTGATCACAGGCGACATCACGCAAGTGGACTTGCCCCGAGGAAAGACATCGGGTCTGGTTCAGATCCAAAAAATCCTCAGGGGCGTAGAAGGAATAGGTTTCTGCTATTTGCACGAAAGCGATGTGGTTCGCCATCCTTTAGTACAACGCATCATTCAAGCCTATGACAGCTATGATAAGTCCCACTCCTAGGAGGCGTATCGTGAAACGAAAGAACAAGAGTCGCGCGGGAACACAAACCAGACAGTTTTGGCACGAGTTTGTTAAGGGAACCGGCTTTCGGCACTGGCTCTTAGGTGCGCTTCTTACTGCCGTGATACTGGCTATTGTGTTCTTCAATGCCTTGCCCCAAGGGGCACATGTTGAGGTCGGGCAGGTGGCCAGAAAAGATTTGGCCGCACCAATTACTGCGGTGAATACAGGAGAAACAGAGCGCCTCAGGGAAGAAGCGGCCAGGCAGATGGTTCTCCAGGTGAACGAAGACCCCAGTTTTTATGTGATGAATCCTGCCATTGTCTTGCGGGTGGAAGAAAACCTTACCGGCATTTTGAATCTTGTACGCTTGGGAATTGCGCTGGAACCTGTGGAAGATGCGGGTTTTGAAAGTGCCCCCGAGGCACTGTCGGTTTCGGAGATTGATCGCCGCTTGATTCGGGATTGGAAGATGGAGATCCCCCAGTCCACCTTGGAAGCCATTACGGCACTATCCTTTGCCGAATACGATCAATTTGCCCAGACCACGACGGATTTGGTCCTGAAAACCATGGACGAGAGGATCAGCGAAGACGGTCTGCGCGATGCTCGCGACTCCTTTGAAGCCTCTATCGGAGCTAGCAGTCTTGGAGGAGAGGCTGCAGCAGCTGCCACCCTGATCGGACGACAGCTCATCCAGCCCAATTTGGTTCTGGATACAGAAAAGGTGAATCGCGCACGCCAAGAGGCCATGGATGCGGTGGAGCCTGTCCGGATTATGCAAGGCGAGATCATTGTCCGTAAAGGCGATGTGGTACGTCCTGAGCATGTTACCCTTTTGCAGGATGTGGGTTTGATTAAGACAGGCCGCGACTATGGTGCCCTGGCGGGCATGGCTTTTTTTGTCCTGGCCTGCATGGCTCTACTGGCCTTGTTCTTCTATCATCATCGCCCGGATCTCCTGGGAAGCGGTGCACTGTTGGCACTTGTAGGCTCGGTCTTGATCGCGGTATTGTTAATCGGCAAATTGTTTAGTCTAAACAGCTGGCCGCTTGCTCCCTATCTGAACCCCTCGGCCTTGGTAGGTCTTCTGCTCACTTTGCTGATCGATGCCCGAGTTGCCAGTATCTCCACTGTGATTATTGCGATTTTGCTAGGGCTGGTTCATGAGATGAACTGGGTGATCACCGTCCTTACCCTAGCCGGCGGTTTGGTAGCTGTCTTAAGCATCTCGAAGGTAAGTCAACGGGGGGACTTGATGCGAGCGGGTTTCATCGTTGGTGGAGTCAATTTTTTGCTCATGATCTCTCTGGGCTTGGTTGGACAGAACAGCGATTTGATCATCCATAGTTATCTGGGGCTTTTATCCGGTGTATTAGCGTCCATCGTGGCCATTGGTGCTCTACCCTATTTGGAGAGTGTGTTCAAGATCACCTCTCCCATTCGCCTCCTTGAGCTATCGAACCCGAATCATCCCCTCCTGCGTCGGCTGATGCTGGAAGCCCCCGGCACCTATCACCACAGTATTCTAGTGGGGAACTTGGCAGAAGCTGCCGCTGAAGCGGTTGGGGCTGACGGCCTTTTGGCGCGGGTTGGTTCGCATTATCATGACATCGGTAAACTGCGCCGACCGTACTTTTTCGTTGAGAATCAGGTGGGGAAGGATAATCCCCATGATAAGATGGCACCGTCCCTCTCTACACTCATTATTACCTCCCACGTCAAGGATGGGATTGAGCTGGCCAATGAGTTCAAACTTCCGGATGTGGTTACCCAGTTTATTGCGCAGCATCATGGTACGGATTTGGTGCGCTTCTTCTATCATAGAGCCTGTGAGTCCAGCGATGACGACTCAATCAGCGAGACAGACTATCGTTACCCCGGACCTAAACCGCAGGGACGCGAAGTAGCTATTGTGTCTCTGGCCGATGCGGCCGAAGCTGCAGTGCGGTCCATCTCCAGACCAAACCCTGGGAAAATCGAAGGCTTGGTGCGCAAGATTATTAAGGATCGCCTAAATTCAGGCGAACTCGATGAAAGCGACTTGACCTTCCAGGACATGGACAGAATCGCCACCGCCTTCACGAAGGTGATCATGGGAATGTTCCACTCCCGGGTGGAATATCCCGAACAGATCACGAAAGAAGAAATCGAGGGGAAGAGAGCTAAGAATGGACGTTCTGATCAACAGTGAGTTAGATGGGGACGTAGTGCATCCCTATGAAAACCTGGTCAGACAGGGCTTGGAGTGCGCGGCCCAGTTGCACGATCTCCAGGGAACCCTGGAGGTCAGCGTCTCATTTGTGGACGATGGGACCATACAGATACTCAATCGGGAGTATCGCAGCATGGACGCTCCCACCGATGTGCTCTCTTTCCCTCAGGACGATGATGGGGGGTTCGTTGCCTTGGAGGGGATGCCCGCTGTCTTGGGGGATATTGTGATTTCTCTGGAACGGGCCCAGAGCCAGGCAGCCGAGTTCGGGCACAGCGTGGAGCGAGAGGTTGTGTACCTTGCAGTGCATGGGTTCTTGCACTTGCTTGGGTATGATCACCATGATCCCGAGGAGCAAAGGATCATGCGGGAGCAGGAAGAAAGGGTGTTAGCACAGCTCGAATTGGGGAGAGATTACAGGTGAAGCAGCGACGGCTTTACGACAGCGTGAAGGATGCGGTCAGGGGTATTGTTTATGTGCTGCGTTCAGAAAAGAACATGCGGATTCACATCGCCCTTGGGCTTGCAGTGATTGTGCTGGCCATTGTTTTGGATGTCCCTCGCTTGGAGCTGATGATTCTCATTTTGACCATAGGCATTATGTATGTTGCGGAGCTGGTTAATACGGCCTTAGAAGAAGTGGTCAACCTGATTACAAGAGACTATCACCCTTTGGCCGGGGTAGTAAAAAACATCGCAGCCGGGTCTGTCTTGGTGGCGGCCCTAACGGCTCTTTGCATTGGTTACCTCGTATTCAAAGGTTACTTTATGCCCTAAAGGTGGGAGATATATGCGAGCGCGTGAGTTGATGGAATGCGCCATAGAGGCAAGGAAGCAAGCTTATGTTCCATATTCAAACTATAAGGTGGGGGCAGCCGTCCTCGATCAGAGCGGCCGGGTCTTCACCGGCTGCAATATTGAGAATGCAGCCTACAGCCCTACGAACTGTGCAGAACGGACTGCGATTTTCAAGGCCATTTCAGAAGGGTCCCTGCGTTTTGCGGCTTTGGCTATTGTGGCCGATTCTCCCCGCGCCGTTACGCCCTGCGGTGTCTGCCGACAAGTTATGGCTGAGTTCTTTCAACCCGACACTCCTGTCTATCTAGGCAATCTGCAGGGGGAGATCGTAGCAACTACGTTCCAGGAGCTCTTGCCTGGCGCTTTCACGTCTGCAGCTATGAACCTTGAGGTTAAAGGCGATGAATAGGGGCTTTCGTTCGGGTTTTGTTGCGGTGGTAGGTCGGCCCAATGTAGGTAAGTCTACCCTTTTGAACGCACTGATCGGCCACAAGGTGGCCATTGTGTCGAACAAACCTCAGACCACGCGCAACACCATCCAGTGTGTGCTAACCCGGGACGACGCGCAGATCGTCTTTCTTGATACGCCCGGAATACATAAACCCCTGCATAAGCTGGGGGAGTATATGGTGAAAAGCGCCTTTCATGCCCTCGATGATGTGGATTTGGTATTGTGGCTCGTGGAAATGGGTAAATGGACCCCAGCCGATGAACATATCCTGCGTGAGCTGGCCGAAGTAAAGCAGCCCGTGTGTTTAGTGGCCAACAAAGCGGATCAAATTAACGGGGAGGAGCAAGAGCGCTTTCTGAGGGAAATGACCCTAAGACGTGATTTTGCCTTTGTTTTGGGAATCTCGGCTGTGGAGGGCACCAATCTTCCCGCTTTGGTTCAATCCATTGTGGACGGTCTAGAGGAGGGTCCCCAGTATTATCCCGAGGACTGGATTACTGATCATCCCGAGCGATTTGTGATTGCTGAGTTTATTCGGGAGGAGCTTTTGGTCCGAACAGAAGAGGAGATTCCCCATTCCATCGCCGTTGATGTGGATGAGATTAAGGAAGATCCGCAGCAGAACCTGATGCGGATTCGCGCCACCATCTATGTGGAACGGGACAGCCAGAAAGGAATTGTGATCGGTAAGAGTGGTCAGATGCTCAAGGAAGTGGGTACCGGTGCTCGTCTCCAGATCGAACGGCTGCTAGGAGTGAGGGTTTACCTCGAGCTGTGGGTGAAGGTCAAGAAGGACTGGCGCAACAAACCGGGTGCCCTCAGGGAATTTGGGTATGAGTGACTACCCTCATAATAGTTTCGATTTTGGCGAAAGTTGTCAAGGGAGGTTCAGCAATGATTACTACTCAAGTGGCCCATCAATCGGATGAACGCAGTCAATTGACGGACCTTGTCATCAAAGCCAAAGCAGGCGATGGCCGCGCTCGTGAACAGATCCTGCAGGACTATCGTCCATTTTACTTACGGGTAGCCTCAGGCTCCTGCCGCAAGTATCTGGTTTTAGGGCGCGACGATGAGGCTAGTATTGCCATGATAGCATTTAATGAAGCCATCGATTCCTACAATGTGGATGGAGGAGCATCTTTCCTCAGTTTTGCCGAGATCGTGATCAAACGCCGCATGGTGGACTATTTCCGCCGTCAATCCAAAAAGGCGGATGAGATTCCCTTATCGAGTTTGGAAAACGATGAGAACGAAGACAGTATCATTCAAAGGATCGAATCCAAAGAGGCCCATACAGTCTTGCAGATTCAAGAAGAAACCGAGGAGCGGAGGGAAGAGATCTTTCGCCTGGATCAACTCCTTAGTCACTACGGAATTCGTTTCTCCGATCTGGTCAAGATCTCCCCAAAACATCAAGACGCCCGGGATCGGGCTTTACAGGTGGCGAGAACCTTAGCCAATGACCCGGAGCTCTTGGGCTACTTGACCACTAGGAAATCCTTGCCCCTAAAAGAGCTTGAAGAACGGGTGGAGGTAAGTCGCAAGACGCTCGAGCGGCAGAGGAAATACATAATCGCCCTCACACTTGTTTTAGTCGGCGACTTTTATCATCTGCGTGAATATTTGAACCGACCAGCGTGAAAAGGAGGGGACCCGTGTGAAACATCGTGGGGTTGTTGTGGAGATTGCACCGAAGAATCAAGTGATTGTCATGACTTCTCGGGGGGAGTTTGTCAAGGTCCCTTTTAAGAAGCATGTCCAGGTGGGGCAAGAAATTCGTTTTAGCCCAAAAAAGGAACGCCTGAGTGCCTGGCAGTTGGGTCTTGCAGCCACCCTCTTTTTGGCTTTGGTGGGTACTTGGCCTCTGCTCTCTGAACAATTGGTGCCCACCTCCATCGTGCCCGCCTTTATTCTTACTGTTGACATCAATCCCAGTCTGGAAATGCAGATCAGCGCCGATCAGAAGGTGCTGGCGGTTGAGGGCCTCAATCGCGATGGGAAGAATCTACTAGCGAATTTGGCCGTGGTGGGCGACAATTTAGGGCCTGCATTGGAAAAGATCACCGCTCAGGCGGAAAAAATGGGCTATATGAGACAGGGTCAAAACGAGGTGGTTGTGACTATTGCGTCCCAGCGCAATCAGAATGCCAAACCGCTTGAATTGAAAGGCGGGGGCAGCAGTGGGGAGTATGCAGCACTGGAAAAAGTGATTATGGAGGCCTTTGGTTCCAGCAGACTGGCCCAAGTGCGGGTGTGGCAAGTACCCCGCTCCTTGCAGACGGAAGCAAAGCTGGCGGGGATTGTTCCCAGCAGGTACCTGGCCATTCAGCTGCCGGCCAGCCCAGTGATCCCGCAGCGTTTCGAGACCAGATTGACCATGAGTGATACGCCCGAGGTAGAAGTGGCTGCAAAGCCCCTAACGAAGACGTCCACCCTGCAGGCCAGTGCCCAGCAGCGCCCTTCCCTAACACCGTCTCAATGGACGAAGCAGACCATGGATGCAATCAATAGAACAGAGCTGTATAATGCGAACTTTTCCCTTACGGCGGTAAAAGGAGACCTTTGATTGAACCGATGAAAGTGGACGACTTTGATTTTGCCCTGCCCGATCAGCTCATTGCTCAAAAACCTTTAGAACATCGGGACCATTCCAGACTTCTGGTGGTCCACAGGGAAACCGGCGCCCTTGAGGATCGCCTGTTTTCTGCTTTGATCGATTATATGCGCCCCCCCGATGTGTTGGTGCTGAACGATACGAGGGTGATTCCTGCTCGCCTTTATGGCCGGAATCCAAGACGATCGGGACTGGTTGAAGTCTTGCTTCTGCGTCCCTGGGACCAAGGACGCTGGGAAGTCTTGGTCAAACCAGGTAAGAAGGCCCGGATCGGTGATGAACTGGTTTTTTCGCCCCTCTTATCTTGCGAAGTGTTGGAACAAACGGCAAGTGGTGGGCGTCTTGTGCATTTTTCCTATGACGGAGATTTCGATGATATTTTGGAGACGCTGGGGGAAACGCCCTTACCTCCCTACATTCATGAGAAGCTCGATGATCCCACTCGCTACCAGACGGTGTATGCCAAGCACTCTGGTTCTGTGGCGGCACCCACTGCGGGTCTGCACTTTACGCCGGATCTGCTGGCTACCATTGAGCGCAAAGGAGTTGCCGTTGTACCCCTTACTTTGCATGTGGGACTTGGAACCTTTAGGCCCGTGCAAGTGGAGCAGGTGCAAGACCATATTATGCATGAGGAATACTACGAGCTCACGGAGGCAAGTGCGCGCATGATCAATACCCGCAGGCAAGGGGGCGGGCGGGTTTTTGCTGTAGGCACAACCTCGGTGCGGGTGCTAGAGAGCGTGGCCGATCAAAACGGAGTCGTGCGGGCGGACTCGGGGTGGACGGACATTTTCATCTATCCAGGCTACCGCTTTAAGGCGGTGGACTGCATGTTAACGAATTTTCATCTGCCGAAGTCCAGTCTGTTGATGTTAGTTTCCGCGTTCGCCGATACTACAACGATTCGGAATGCCTACGAACATGCCATTTCGGAGCAGTACCGTTTTTTCAGCTTTGGAGATGGCATGTTACTTTTGTAAGGGGAGAGAGAGTGTGGCTTTTAACTTTACTGTCACGAAGGAGTGTAAGAACTCAAGAGCCCGTCTTGGTCAGCTTGAAACAACCCATGGTGTGATTCAGACCCCGGTTTTCATGCCGGTAGGGACCCAAGCTACTGTTAAGACCACAACGCCCCATGAACTGGAAGAGTTGGGTGTGGAGATCATTTTGAGTAACACCTACCACCTTTATCTCCGACCTGGAAGTGATGTGGTGGCGGAGGCCGGCGGTCTTCATCAGTTTATGGGTTGGAACCACCCTATCCTCACGGATAGCGGCGGATTTCAGGTATTTAGCCTTGGTCCCCTGCGGAAAATTGCGGAAGAAGGGGTCACGTTTCGTTCCCATCTAGATGGCTCCAAGCATTTCATTAGCCCTGAGAAGTCCATGGATATCCAAATGGAACTGGGTGCTGACATTGTGATGGCTTTTGATGAATGTGCGCCGTATCCAGCAGAACGAGAATATGTCAAGATATCAAAGGACTTAACCCTGAGGTGGGCTAAACGCTGTCAACAAGCACATACCAGGGACGATCAGGCCTTGTTTGCTATTGTGCAGGGCGGCATGTACAAGGATCTAAGGAAAGAGAGCGCTCTGGAGCTCATAGAACTGGACTTTCCGGGATATGGTATTGGCGGATTGAGTGTAGGAGAGCCGAAGGAGATCATGTATGAAGTCCTTGAGGATCTGGTTCCCCTTCTGCCTGGGAAAAAGCCCCGTTATCTGATGGGGGTTGGCTCGCCCGATTGTTTGATCGAGGGCGTCTTGAGGGGCGTAGATATGTTTGACTGCGTTTGGCCAACCCGCTTGGCTCGCCATGGCATGGTCATCACCTCCAGGGGCAACATGGCCGTTCGCAATCTGCCCTTTGCCAGGGATTTCACTCCCATCGAGGAGGGATGCAAGTGCTATGCCTGTCGCAACTTCTCCAGGGCATATATTCGTCATCTGCTCAAGGCGAATGAGGTTTTGGGAATTCGGCTCACAACGATCCACAATATCGCCTTCCTGACCCGCCTTATGCAGGAAATTCGCGCAGCCATCGCCGCCGATCAGCTGCTGGAGTACAGCCGGCATTTTTTCCAGGCTTTTGGAACAGAAAAATAGAGGAAGATGATGTCCCAAGTCGAAATCTAGTGAGGTGTGAGTAGAGGAGGAGGTGAAGTGCGTGTTCTTTTTACAGACGGATGTTCCCGCTGGTGAAGTGGGGGCAGGTACGGGGCTTATCGGTATGCTCATGCCCTTTTTAATTGTGGGTGTGCTGTTTTATTTCATGATCATCCGGCCCCAGCAAAAACAGCAAAAGGAAAGAAAGGCAATGCTAGATGCCCTAAAGAAGGGTGATCACATTGTTACAGTAGGTGGAATCTATGGCGAGCTCGTGGCTCTCAAAGAAGACTATGTAACATTGAAAGTCGCGGATAAAGTGGAAATCAAGGTTTCCCGGAGCGGTATTAGCAGTGTAGCGAACAAGTAGACGCTGTATGGAAGGGAGCCTCCTTTTTTGGGCGACAAACCACCATTTAGGTGGTTTTCTTCTAGAATTTCGAAGAAAGGGGATTACCATGCGTAAGCCTTTGGCTTTAGGCCTTATCATTCTGTTCTTCTTCCTTGGGATCCAGCCGGTGCAGGCCGGTACGTTCTATCTGCATGAGCATCCCAGCTATTGGTGGTATGTGGTGGACGACCCAGCCTTCAGCGCGATCATACCCTCGGGAGCAGATAACTACATTGAACGTTCGATCTTTGGGATGGAGCACCTACTGATGACCTTTCAGAAGGGCACGATTACCATGGAAGTGATTTACCAGCCCGGTACAGACATCGAGTCAGTACGCAACAGCCTCGACGTACGGTACAAACCGGTGGTAAAGAACCTCACAATTTTGAGCAATGAGGAAATCACCACATCCAATAATCTGAAGGCCCACTTCTATGCCTATCAAGGTACGGGTGCCAACGGCAAACAGGTGATGCTGCGATCCGTGTTCTTCCAAAAGGGGCGTCATGTGGTCTATTTGACGCTTTTCCTGGAAGCCGATCAATACCAGGGGGATCTGCGCGAGTATTGGATTCGGGCGGTCAACGGATTCGAGTGGAACTAAGAAAAACAGGGAGGTGCCTTTGATGATCAAGTTGTCCGATGTGGAAAAACACCCGACCATTCAAGCCTATATCGCACAGGCCGATGCAAATCTTGGTGCCATGGGATTTACAGAGCATGGACGCCGCCATATAGGATTGGTTTCCTCCATCGCGCATAATATTCTCGAACGCCTTGGCTACGACGAACGATTGGCCGATTTAGCAGGAATTGCCGGTTACCTCCACGATATCGGAAACTGCATCGGACGGGTCAACCATGGGGCCGCAAGTGCCCTCTTAGTGGAGCCGATCCTGCGCGAACTGGGCATGCCGCCAGAGGAAGTAGCCCTCATCCTTAGCGCAGTGGGTAACCATGAAGAGGAAGTTGGAGAGCCGGTCAATGAGGTCGCGGCCGCCCTGATTCTGGCGGATAAATCTGATGTGCACCGGACCCGGGTGCGCAATCCCGATCTTCCGACCTTTGATATTCACGACAGAGTCAACTATGCCGCGGTTAGATCGTTTTTGGATGTAAACGAAGCTGAGCATTTGATTACTCTGCGCATCACCATCGAAACAGAGAATACCTCCATTATGGAGTACTTCGAGATCTTTTTAGAACGGATGCTGATGTGTCGCCGGGCTGCTTCTTATCTCGGATGCGAGTTCAAGCTAAAGATCAACGAAGCGCTTTTACTGTAGACACCCATGTTGGGTGCGGTACCACAATTTCGTGTGCTAAAGTTTAGTCCACAGAGGGGGAGTAGCATTTGAGACACAGGAGCGGCTGGAGAATCGCCCTTATTCTAGCCATAGTGCTTGTCTCTGGGATCTTCTTATATCGTACACCGTTTAACCTCGGTTTGGATCTCAAAGGCGGCGTGCATGTTGTGTTGGAAGCAGATTCGTCAGCTGGTGAAGTAACGAGTGAGAATATGTCCGGCGTCGTTTCCATCATTGAAAGACGTATTAATGCCCTGGGTGTGTCAGAGCCTTTGATTCAGAGGCAGGGATCCAGCCGCATTATCGTGGAGCTCCCTGGCATTCACGATCAGCAGCAAGCTATTGATACCGTGGGGCGCACAGCTTTGCTGGAGTTTAAAGATCCATCGGGACAGACAGTGCTGGATGGATCCTATTTGAAACAGGTACAACTGGGCACCGATCGCTACGGGCAACCGGCCATTGATTTGGAGTTTGATCGGGAGGGCGTACAGCTTTTTGCCCTACTCACAACCCGCCATCAGGGTCAGGCTACCACCATTGTGCTCGATGGTGAAGTGCTGCAGACTGTGATGATCCGTGAGCCCATTTTAGAAGGACGAGCCCAGATCACAGGTGGAATGACGGTGGAAGAGGCTCGCCATATGGTTGTGCTGCTGCAGGAAGGTTCTCTGCCGGTACCCATGCAGATTATGGAGATTCGCAATGTGGGTCCCACCTTGGGACAGGATTCCATCGATCGGAGTTTCCGAGCGGGCATCGTCGGTGTAGTCTTGATCTTGCTCTTTATGGGGCTTTATTACAAGCTGCCCGGTGTTGTCGCTGATCTCGCTTTGTTGGTGTACATCGTTATCCTGCTTGGGGTCTTGTCCGCGATTGACGCCGTCCTGACGCTGCCGGGCATTGCTGGGATTGTACTGTCCGTGGGTATGGCGGTGGATGCCAATGTACTCATTTTTGAACGAATCAAAGAGGAGATAGCTGATGGCAAGCGCCTGCGCTCCGCGGTCGAAGCAGGCTTTAGCCGTGCCTTCGCCACCATCTTGGATTCCAACATTACCACCTTGATTACCGCTCTGGTATTGTTCTATGTCGGTACAGGCGGTGTGCGGGGATTTGCGGTCACGTTAGGTGTGGGCATTCTGGTCAGTATGTTCGCGGCCATTGTTGTTACAAGGGTGATTTTGGACATTATCGCCGCCAACTATCCCGATACGATGGCCAGACATTTTCGGATGGGGGGGTTTAAACGGTCATGAATTTCGTTCAGTATAGGAAACCTGTCTTTATCTTCTCAGGGGTCATGGTCGCCCTCTCCGCCCTGTTCTTACTCGTTCCCGGATTGAACTTGGGTGTAGACTTCACCGGAGGCACCATCTTGGAGCGACAGACCGCTCAAAATGTGACCACCGCTGCGGTACGCAGAGTGCTTGATGGGGCCGTCCCAGAAGTGGATCTCTCCGGGGCCGTCGTGCAGATCTTGGATCTGCCTAACCAGTTTGTGGTGCGTACCAGGGAGCTGTCGAATGCTGACATCATCCGCATTGACCAAGCTTTCCAGAACGAGTTTGGCTCCCTGGTGGAGCTGCGGACCGACGTTGTTGGACCTGTCATCGGCCGAGAACTCGTTCGCAACGCCCTGATTGCCATCGCGGTGTCCGCTCTGGGTATCTTAGCCTATGTTTCCTGGCGCTTTGAGTACCGTTTTGCCGCTGTGGCTGTGGCTTGCCTTCTGCATGATGTGCTGATCGTCCTTGGCTTCTTTGCCATTACTGGGCGCGAAGTGAACAGCCCCTTTGTGGCTGCTGCCTTAACCGTATTGGGTTATTCCATCAATAACACCATCGTGGTCTTTGACCGAGTGCGGGAGAATCTGCGTTCGAAGAAAAAGCAAAGCGGCGAAGAACTTGTCAATCAAAGTCTAAACCAGACTTTGACTCGCTCCTTGAACACAAGCATCACTACCTTGCTAGTCATCGTGATGCTGGTCATCTTTGGAGGCAGTGCCATCGGGGACTTTGCGGTAGCCTTGCTTTTTGGGGTTTTGTTGGGAACCTATTCTTCCTTGTTCGTGGCGGCGCCGCTCTGGCTTACGTGGATGGAGTGGAAAAAGTAGAGATGAAAGCGACTGGCGCAGGGCCTTTGCCTTGCGCCAGTTTTTTTGCGTCCACTAATCCACTTGGTCTTGATAGTACTCGGGTTTGGGAACAAATACATAGGGGATGTTTCGGTATAGCTGTTTGAAATCGAGGCCATAGCCCACCAAGAACTCATTAGGCACATCAAACCCCACATAGTCCACGGCAATCTCCACCTTACGGTGGGCCTCCTTATTCAGCAGCGTACAGATGCGCAGCGAAGCCGGGTTGCGGCTGTGCAGATTGTTCAGGAGATAGCTCAGTGTAAGTCCGGTATCAATAATGTCTTCCACAATAATTACATGTTTACCCTCAATGCTCTCCTCCAAGTCCTTGGTGATCCGCACGACGCCTGACGACTGTGTGGCATCCCCGTAACTGGAAACGGACATGAAGTCGTAGACGACAGGTGAGGTGATGTGCTTGGCTAGATCGCATAGAAACATCAGTCCTCCCTTTAGAATGCACAAAAGTGTAATGCATTCGTCTCCGTAATCCTGGGATATAGCTTGTCCAAGTTCTTGGACGCGGGTTTGTATCTGCTCTTCTGAAAGCACGATGCGTTCAACAATATCCACATTCTCACCACCGCTCGTTTTTTCAATACTACTACTTCTGCAAAAAAAGATCAAGGTAGCCGTGCGCAGGAAGTTTGTGAGAAGACGTAGAATGTAGATCACATGGAGGCTTTGCCATGGGCTATAAACGAAAGAAATGGATTCTGCGGCAAGAAAACAGCAAACAGGCAGCGGAACTGGCCAAAGCGCTGGGCATTACGCCAGTGGTAGCCCAGATTTTGATCAATCGCGGGATCACAACCAGGACCCAGGGTGAAGAGTTCTTCCAGTGCAATCTGGAGAACACTCCTGATCCCTTTTTGATGCTCGGAATGAGACAGGCTGTAAAGCGCATCCGGCAGGCACTCGATCGCCAGGAACCGATCGTAGTTTATGGTGACTATGACGCTGACGGGCAAACGGCCACCGCTTTGCTGGTCCTTTCTTTGCGCAAACTGTCTGCGCATCCTGGGATCATTCGCTACTATCTTCCCAATCGGTTTGAGGAAGGATATGGGTTGAACCGCGATGCCCTTAGGGCCCTGGGCCAGCAGGCCAAACTTTTGATTACAGTGGATTGCGGGATTTCGTCCCAGGAGGATGTGGCCTATGCCAATGATCTGGGGCTGGATGTGATTGTCACCGATCACCATGAGCCGGGAGCGGATAAACCGCCGGCTGTGGCCATCCTCAATCCCAAGCAGGAAGGGTGTCCTTATCCATTTAAGCATCTCTGCGGCGTCGGGGTGGCACTAAAACTTGTGCAGGCCTTGGGTGTCCCGAATTGGCAGCAGAACTTGGACCTTGTGGCCTTAGGGACGGTGGCCGACCTGGTTCCCTTAACCGAGGAAAACCGCACCCTGGTACGCCATGGCTTGAAACGGATGTCTGAGACGACAAATCTGGGTCTGCGGGCCTTACTGGAGGCGGCCCAAGTTGAGCAGCCTAAAGCGTCGGATCTTGGTTTCCGTCTCGGCCCTCGCCTCAATGCGGCAGGACGTCTAGGTGATCCTGCTCGGGGCGTTCGTTTGTTGATCACAGACGATGAAAGAGAGGCCCAGGAGTTGGCTTGGGAACTGCAAGCAGAGAATGGAAGACGTCAGGACCTGGAACTGGCTGTTTTAGAGGCTGCCGTGGAAGCGGTGGAGAAGCATCGCCTCCATGAGCGCAGTGCCTTGGTGGTGTGGGGGGAGAATTGGCACCAAGGCGTGGTGGGGATTGTGGCGTCCCGCTTGGTGGAGCGCTACTATCTGCCCACGGTGGTGGTGAGCCTAGCCGAGGAACAGGCTACAGCATCTGCTCGAAGTATAGACGGTTTGAATTTGTATGAAACTCTGGGCGACTGCGCTGACTTACTTACCAAGTACGGAGGGCACGCCATGGCGGCTGGACTCACCCTCCCCGTGGATAATCTCCCTGAGTTTCAACGGCGTTTTGAACAGCTCTGTGCAGAGAAAATCCGCCCAGAAGACTATATCCCGAAATTAGCTATTGACGGTACAATAAAGCTTAACCAACTCTCCTTTCAGCTCATCGAGGAACTGAGCGAGCTTGAACCCCATGGAGTTGGAAATCCCGGCCCCTTGCTGCAGACAGAAGTATCTGTCCTGCGCACGCGTACCGTGGGTGCCCAGAACAGCCATCTGCAGCTATCTGTTCAGGACGGAACCGGAGGCGAAACGCAGGCTATTGCCTTTGGTTTTGGCCAGGAACAAGAAAAAATGGAAAAGTATGCGGAACGGGTGGCCTTGGCTTTTGTGCCCGGGGTCAATCACTGGCGCAGTGAGACGAAGATTCAGCTCACGGTCAGGGAGTGGGAGCCGAGACGTCGCGGGGAGGGCTACGTTCGTCGCTGGATGGTGGATCAATACCCCTGGCGTTTGGGAGCCTCATTCTTTCAAAGCAAAGCCTTGGATTTGGACGTGATTTCGCCTGGAGCATCAAACCATAGCTGGATCGATTTGCGGGGAACCTGGGATAAGGCCGGGGTCCTCCAGTCCAGACGAGGCCGGGAGCTAAGTCCCACTCTGATCTTGGCCAATACGCCCGCAGCTGTCCTTGGGGTGTGCCGGGAACTTAGGGTTAAGGTCGCCTATGATCAGCTTTCGATTGGTTTTGAACACGAGTACCTGAGCGAAGAGGAGCGAGTGGAGCTAGAGGCGTCTCCCCCTGAGTGGCTGGTTTCCACAGGCTTTGGACTGGCTGGTACGAGCTGGTCATCGGTTTGGTTGTGGGAACCGCCCCTGACTGAAGGGACCTGGGCCCATTGGTCCCGTCTCTGCCAGGACGGGGGAGAGTTGGCAGCTTTCTATGGGCCCAAGGATGTGCGCAGACTCCAGGGTGACTTGGTTCGCTACTATCCAGATCGGCAAGGACTCGGACGCATCTACACCATGCTCAGAGAGGCAGATGGTGTCGTTGAACTTGAAGATGCCTACAGGCGCTTGGAGGAGATGGGGCTGCTCGGCGCCCTGCCCGTGGCCTTAGGGGTATTTTCGGAACTGGGCCTCTGGGAGGTAGGCGAAGAGGCGATTCTGTACCTACCGCCGCCGCCGGAGAAACTAGACTTGGGCCAAACAGTTTTGTATAATAAAGTAACAAAGATGCGCCAAGCTTCGTCACAATATCTAAAGCGTTCTTTGGAAAGGGGATTTTTCCACGATGGACTTAAAAGAGAAGATTCGAGTGATACCAGATTTTCCGAAAGCGGGCATTAGTTTTAAAGACATTACTACTCTTCTGAAGGACGCAGAAGCGTTAAAGGAAACTGTCCAGAGCATGGCAGAGCACTTTCGGGATTGCGGGATTGAGATGATTGTGGGAGTGGAATCAAGAGGTTTTATTCTGGGGGCCCCTTTAGCCTATGAGATGGACTTGGGGTTCGTTTTGATTCGCAAACCGAAAAAGCTTCCTGGCGAGGTTTTATCCGTAGAATATGATCTGGAATACGGTACGGATAATCTGGAGATCCACGCTGACGCCTTTCCTCCCGGCACCAAGGTATTGGTGGTGGATGATCTTCTGGCCACCGGCGGCACGGTGGAAGCGGCCATTAAGCTGATCCAGAAGCTCGGCGGCGAGGTGGCCGGCCTGGCGTTCTTGATTGAACTGACGTACTTGGGCGGTCGTCAACGACTGGCCGACTATGATATCTTTTCGCTAGTTCGCTATGAGGAGTAGATAAGTATATGGGGGAAAGGGGGGGCGCTGTGAGTCTCCAATATCTTCTTGATCGCATCCTACGCTATTTTCCAAACGCGAATGTGGAGATGGTTGAAAGAGCATACCACTTTTCGCAGCGCGCCCACCAGGGGCAGTCTCGGGAGTCTGGAGGCCCCTATTTCGAGCATCCCTATGAAGTAGCATTGATCCTGGCTGAGCTGGAGCTCGATGTCGAGACGCTTGTGGCCGGTTTGCTCCATGACATTCTGGAGGATACCGATGTTACCCGGGACGAGTTGACGGAGCATTTTGGCCCCACCGTTGTGATGCTGGTCGAAGGCGTCACGAAGCTGGAGAGACTCCCGTTTAGGGACCGCTTTGAGCATCAAGCCGAGAACATGCGCAAGATGATCTTTGCCATGGCTGAAGATGTGCGGGTGATCCTGATTAAGCTCGCCGACCGTTTGCATAATATGCGGACGTTGGGGCATGTTTCCCCGGCTAAACAGCTCTTGATTGCCCAGGAAACCTTGGACATTTTCGCTCCCTTGGCTCACCGCCTGGGTATCTGGAAGATCAAGTTTGAAATGGAAGACTTGGCCTTTCGCCACATCAATCCCGATGAGTACTACAAATTGGTGGCCGAGATCGATCGCAAACGCCAGGAACGTGAAGGGGATCTAAGAGAGGTCATGGACATCATTATGGAACGCCTGGCTGATGTGGGCATGACCAGTGACATTCAAGGCCGACCCAAGCACCTCTACAGCATTTACCAAAAGATGCAGAAGCAGCACAAAGAGCTTGATGAGATCTACGACCTCATGGCGATTCGGGTCATTGTCGACAGTGTGCGAGACTGCTATGCTGTTTTGGGCATTATTCATACCATCTGGAAACCTATTCCTGGGCGGTTTAAGGATTACATCGCAGTTCCGAAGTCCAATCTGTACCAGTCGCTGCACACCACGGTGGTGGGGCCCCACGGCGAACCCTACGAAATACAAATTCGGACTTGGGAGATGCACCATGTAGCGGAAAAGGGTGTAGCCGCCCACTGGAGATACAAAGAGGGCTATAGCCGCAAAAACGGCGAGGACGCCAAAGTTGGGTGGTTGCGGGAAGCGGTAGAGTGGCTCCAGGAGATGAAGGACCCTCAAGAGTTCATGGACACACTCAAGATCGACCTCTTTGAGGACGAAGTGTTTGTCTTCACCCCCAAGGGTGATGTGAAATCCCTGCCCAATGGCGCCACTCCGGTGGATTTTGCCTTTGATGTTCATACCGACGTGGGTTTACGCTGCTTTGGAGCCAAGGTCAACAGCCGCATTGTTCCCCTTAACTATACCTTGAAGAACGGCGACTTTGTGGAGATTTTGACCAGCAAGACCGCCAATCCCACCCGGGACTGGCTCAACTACGTGAAAACATCCAAGGCGCGTAGCAAGATTCGGTCTTGGTTAAAGGAGGAACAGCGCGAGGAGAACCTCAGCCGCGGCCGGGAACTCTTGGAGCGGGAGCTGAAACGCACGGACGCGGATCTTAAGACGGTGATGAGCGAGGCAAACCTGCAGAAGACCGCTCGCAAGTATGGGGTGAGTACCCCGGAGGAGCTTTTGTCCAGTATCGGTTCTGGGCGCATCACCGCCAGCCAAGTGGTGCAGAAACTAACAGGGCAGGAGACAACGGAGCGGAGAAAACTGCCGGAAGTCCGGGAGAAGAAGAGGCGCGAGGCTACCCGGGGCGTTGAAGTGCGAGGTGTCGACAATCTCTTGGTGCGCTTCTCCAAATGCTGTAATCCTGTTCCTGGGGATGACATTGTGGGATACATTACGCGAGGACGAGGCATTTCTGTGCACCGAACTGACTGCCCCAATGTGGCCAGTTTGAGCCTTGAATCGGGTCGGCAGATTGAGGTTGTGTGGAATGCCGATGAAAACGACTCGTACCAAGTGGAAATTGAGATCGAAGGTTTTGATCGCCCCCATCTGCTCACGAATATCATGAACATCCTCTCGGAGCGGAAGACAACGGTGGACGCCGTTACGGCCAGGACCATTAAGCACGGTTCCTTCAATGTACAGCTTGTCGTAGATATTCATGATGTCAATCATCTCAATGATGTGATGGCCGCCTTAAGACAAATACATGGGGTCTTAGGGGTCCATCGAGCCAACCCGAACTAAGTCGAAGGATGATGTTTTGTGCGTGCGGTTGTACAGAGAGTGAAAGAAGCGAATGTGAAGGTGGAAGGCAGCGTTGTGGGTCGAATTGGTCACGGGCTGCTTATTCTACTTGGTGTGGGCGAAGGAGATACATCCCAGGACGGGCAGTATCTGGCGGAAAAGATCGCCCATTTGAGGATTTTCCCCGATGATCAGGGAAAAATGAACCGCAGTGTCAAGGAGACTGGCGGGGAGATTTTGGCAGTCTCCCAGTTTACCCTCTATGGTGATTGCCGCAAAGGACGCAGGCCCAGCTTCGGCTGTGCCGCACCGCCCGATGTGGCCCATGCCTTATACTTGGACTTCGTCGCCGCCTTAAGGGGTCAGGGCCTGAATGTGGAGACAGGTGTCTTTCAGGCGCATATGGAGGTTCATTTGGTCAATGATGGTCCTGTTACCTTGGTGATGGCGAGTGGAGGGGAGTTCTAGCATGCAGATCCGGTCGTTTAGTGTCAATGCTTTCCAGGTGAACTGTTATGTGCTTTACCATCAGGGTGAGGCGCTGATCGTTGATCCGGGAGGCCCTGCAGAGACCGTCTTGGCTTTTTTGGAAGAGAAAAAACTCAAGGTCGTCGCCATTGGGAACACCCATGGACACGCAGATCATATTGCAGGCAATGCCTGGTTTAGGGATAAGACGGGTGCACCTTTGTTCATTCACGAACTCGATGCTCCCTACCTTGCGGATCCCGCCTTACATTTGGGAGCTCAGGTTGGTCTGCAGGTGCCTCCCTCCGAGCCCCAGTGTCTGCTCGAAGAGGGCGACCGTATTGAACTGGGAGGAGAGCATCTCCAGGTGCTGCACACGCCAGGTCATTCCAGGGGAGGGATATCCCTTTATGGTCAGGGGCTTCTGATCAGCGGCGACACCCTCTTTAGAGAGTCCGTTGGGCGCTGGGATTTTCCAGGATCCGACGGAAAGGTATTGCAGGAAAGCTTGCGCCGATTGATCCAGCTTCCTTCAGAAACCGTTGTCTATCCCGGTCACGGCCCGAGCACCACTATCGGACATGAGTTGGAGAAGAACCCTTTTCTCCACTCTTTAAAGGACGTGGAGTAAATCGGTATCCCCTTTTATTTCGGCGACGAGAGCTTTGAGATTCGCGCGCCCGAGGCGTTTGTTCCTGCGGCCGAGGCAGCCATTAAGTCCGTGGTACCCCATGCCCGCTTCGGTCAGGGGAGACTTGTGACCATTGAAGTTGATCGCGGAGAAAGCCTTACGGTCAGCGTCTCCGTTTCGGGCTGTGAACCTTGGACCATGGTCGACTGGGACGCTCTGGATCAGGAGAGGCGTATTAAGGAACGGATTCGTTTGGGCTTGCTTAGGATTCTGGCTGCATCCTACGATTTGTCCCCGAGTCCCTGGGGTATTCTCACCGGCGTGCGGCCCACCAAAGTGGTCCATGCGCTGCTGGACGCCGGTCTCTCCTGGCAGGATATTCGCCTGGAGTTGATCGAGATCTATGCCCTCAGTCTGGAAAAAGCGGACTTGCTCATGGACGTAGCTCGCAGGCAGAGGCCCTATTTCCATCCTGCGCCCAACAATCCCGTGAGCGTCTACATCGGGATCCCCTTTTGCCCAACTCGCTGCAGTTACTGTTCCTTCGCAGCTTACCCCATGCACAGCCACGGTCACCTTTTACAGGGTTTTCTGGCAGCTCTCCGGCTGGAGATCTCTGCTGTAGGCCGTCTCCTGCGGGAGCTGGGTCTGGAGGTGGAGACGATCTATCTAGGAGGAGGCACTCCCACAACAGTAACGGGATCCGACCTAACCCAGCTGCTCAACCAAATTGGCACAGAGCTTCACACCGCTCGGACCCGGGAGTACACGGTGGAGGCCGGTAGGCCGGAGACGCTCTCCTTAGAGACTCTATCTGTGATCAGGGAGGCCGGAGTAGGACGGATTAGCATCAACCCTCAGACGATGCATGGCAGTACTTTGTCGGCCATAGGCCGACAGCATACAGTGGAGGATGTGTACAGGGCTTTTGATCTGGCTAGGGAGGTTGGTATTCCCATGATCAACATGGATATCATCCTCGGTTTGCCCGGCGAAAAGCTGCCTCAGGTGGAGTATACCCTCCAGGAGATTTCTTCCCTCGGACCGGACAACCTCACAGTTCACAGTCTGGCCATGAAAAGGGCGTCTCGACTGAAGAAAGCACTGGATGTCGTGGAAATGGGCCACGAGCAGGGTGCGGCCATGGTCAATCTGGCCGGAGAGTATGCTGCTCTGCTGGGCATGGTTCCATACTATCTTTACCGTCAACGCCATATCCTAGGCGGTTTAGAAAACATTGGCTATGCTACGCCCAAGACCGCCTCCATCTATAATATCCAAATGATGGAGGAGAGACAGACCATCATCGGCCTCGGCGGAGGGGGCATGACCAAGCTTGTGTCATCTGATGGGAGTTTAGTGCGGGAGAGCAACCCAAAATGCCCCGCCACCTACAGTCAGCAGATGAAGGCTCGACTCCCGCAAAAAATGGAGCGTTTGCGTCAGCATTTGTCGGGCTGAAAACCTCTTTGGGCTGGGATCTATTTGCTGGACAAGCAGAACTTGCCGGTTTGACAGAAAGGCCTGTTTCAAGTACAATTAGCATGTTGGTCGTTCTACAATGGAAAGGGTTGGTATACGATGTTTCACAAAATGCGTGACAAAATGAAGCTCGTGGTCCTAATCGTCATCATCGCCATGGCCGGGGGCGGTCTTTGGGCGGCACTAAGTTATCTGTTCACAGGCCGGAACGCCACCTACTCGACGGAAGCCGCGGCGGTCGTAGCCACCGTGAATGGCCAGGCCATCCATGTCTATGATCTTAATCAGGTCTTTATCAATCAACTACAGCAAATCGAGTCCCAACAAGGAAGACTTTCTGGCCGGGCCTATGAAGCCGTGCGCTATCAAGCCCTGGACACCCTCATTGGGAGCCTCGTTCTTCATCAGGAGATTAACGAAAGAGACTTGAGTGCTTCCAAGGCAGAAATCGATGCAGAGCTGCAAAAGATTATTGCCATGTTTCCCAGTGAGGAAGAGTATAAGACGCAGCTGACCAACTCGGGTCTAACAGAAGATATTCTCCGTGCCCAGCTGGCTGAGGAGATTAAGTTCAATAAGCTGACGATGGAAGTCATTGGCGACATTCCCGTGAGTGAAGAGGAAATCAAGGACGCCTATGAGCAGGTACGAACAAGCCATGTCTTGATCCGTCCCGATGGGGACACAGATGAGGCCTGGGCCGAAGCTGAACGGCAAGCCTGGGACGTCTATAGTCAGATCAACACAGAGAACTTCGCCGAGTTAGCCGAAACCTATTCAGGGGACAGCAGCAGTCTAGAAGGGGGAGACATTGGCTTTATCGTCCGGGGACAGACTGTGCCGGAGTATGAAACGACGGCCTTTAGCCTCGACGTGGGGGTAATCAGCGAGCCGGTGCGATCCACCTATGGATACCACATTATCACTGCTACCGACTGGAAACGGGCCGAGGGTGAGGAGTTTGAAGCAGCCCGCAACGATCTGGAGGCGGACATTCGCAACAAAAAAGGACAGGGCGATCTTGTGGCTTGGTTTGACGAGCTGCGCGGGGCCGCCGATGTTGTAGTCATGGATTATCAGCTCAATGCCTTTAAGCACATGCAGGAGGAAGAATATGATCAGGCCGTCCATTACTACAAGCTAGCCCTTGAACTTCAGCCCAATGACGGTTATCTCTATGCCTCCCTGGGTGATGCCCATTACGAACTGGGGGACGTGGACGAGGCTATTGCCCAGTATATCCAGGCCACAGAGATCTACAGCGATGTTAGCCTGTTTATTGGCCTCGGTGATCTCTATCGGGAGACCGAACGTTTTGACGAAGCGGAGGAGGTTTACCTCAAAGCATCGGAGCTGGCGCCCCATGATATTTGGACCCAACTCGCTCTATATCAGTATTTGACCGATATGGAACGTTCCGAGGCGGCCCTGGTAGTGGAAGAACGGATCGCAGCGTTCCAGGAGATGCAGATGGAGCTGCTCCGGGAGCAGCAGGAGGCGCAGGAGGGCGAAGGGCAAATTGAGCCTGGAGAAACTGAACCAGACGTAGAGGAGATTGAACCAGAGGTCGAACCAGCAGACCTGGAAGGTTAGAGGTTTAGGCGAGTGGTGGCCATCATCACTCGCTTTTTGACATTTGAGGGGGGAGCATGATGGCGTTAACGTCAAGACCAAGGGGTACCAATGATATTATCCCTGGAGAAATCGAATTTTGGCTGGATCTCGAAGAGAAGATCAGGACCGTCTGCCGTGCGTACGGCTATAAGGAGATCCGCACGCCCATTTTTGAGCATACAGAGCTCTTTCAGCGCGGTATAGGAGACGCTACCGATATTGTGGAGAAAGAAATGTACACATTCCTTGATCGCGGCGAGCGGAGCATCACGCTTCGTCCGGAAGGTACCGCACCCCTAGTACGGGCCTACATAGAAAACAATCTGGGCAGCGGTACTCTCCCTGTCAAGCTCTTTTACTACGGACCTATGTTTCGTTATGAACGGCCCCAAGCAGGTCGCTATCGCCAGTTCGTCCAGTTTGGCTGCGAGGCGTTGGGATCCTCTGATCCCCTCTTGGACGTGGAAGCTATCGCCCTGCCCTTGGAGATTTATCGCGCTTGCGGGCTGAGCGGCTTTCAAGTGCAGTTAAACAGCATCGGCTGTCCCGAATGCCGAGGGGCCTATCGAGAAAAGCTTGTGGAGTACTTCACTCCCCATACCGATCAGCTCTGCAAAAGCTGCCAGAGTCGTCTCCAGCGTAACCCCATGCGTCTCTTGGATTGTAAGGCAGAGGGGTGTCAACGAATCATAGAAGGCGCGCCCGTGATCACCCAATACCTCTGTGCTGACTGTCAAGACCACTTTTCGGGAGTACGGACCTACTTGGATGAACTTCTGATACCCTATGAACTGAACCCTCGTTTGGTTCGGGGTTTTGACTATTACACCCGCACAGTGTTTGAGGTTGTCAGCTCCGAGCTGGGCTCGCAAAATGCCATCGGGGCCGGTGGACGTTACGATGGGCTTGTGGAGGAAGTAGGAGGCAAGCCGACCCCGGCCGTGGGATATGCAGTTGGCGTTGACCGGCTGCTGTTGGCGCTGAAGGGGCAGAACAAGCTGGAAGTGAACCTAGAGGGTCCCAGTGCCTATCTGGTACACTTTGGCGGTGCAACCAAAATCAAGGCAGCCCAAACTGCCCATTTCCTGCGTAGTCAGGGGCTGTGGGTCGAACTGGATCATATGGACCGGAGTGTTAAGGCCCAGATGAAGGCGGCCAATCGGCTAAAGAGCTGCTGCGTAATCGTCTTTGGACAGGATGAACTGGCTAAGAATCAAGTTGTGGTACGGAATATGCAAGATGGGCGAGAACAAGAGGTCGTCTTGGATGATCTAGGACAACTAAGCAAGATCGTAGGAGCGTGTGGGAAATGACAGAATGGAAACGGACGCATCGGTGTGGACACTTAAGGAAAGAAGACGCGGGACAGACAGTGGTCCTTAATGGCTGGGTCAATCGCAGGCGCGATCTAGGCCAGGTGATCTTCGTGGACCTTAGGGACAGGTGGGGGCAGGTACAAATTGTACTGGACCCTGATATCTTAGGTAGGGAGCAGTTTGCCGCCGCAGAGCGTTTGCGGAGTGAATTTGTGATCGCAGTTCAAGGTACGGTCAGGGAGCGGCCAGAGGGACAGGCGAATCCGAATATGAGAACTGGCCAGATTGAGCTTCATGTTTCCAGGCTAGTGATCCTGGCGGAGGCGAAGACACCTCCCTTCCAGATTCATCAAGCGTCGGATGTGGACGAGAGTTTGCGCATGAAATATCGTTATCTGCACTTGCGCAGCCAACAGCTTCAGGATGCCATAGCGATGCGCCACCGCACAGCGGCCGCCGTCCGTTCCTTTTTAGACAGCCAAGAGTTTTTGGAGATTGAGACCCCGCTTCTGATTCGCTCCACTCCTGAGGGGGCCAGAGACTACATTGTGCCCAGCAGGGTCCATCCCGGCGAATTCTATGCCTTACCCCAATCACCCCAGCTGTTCAAGCAGCTCTTGATGATTAGCGGCTTCGAACGCTATTACCAGATGGCCCGCTGTTTTCGAGACGAGGATCTCCGGGCCGATCGGCAGCCGGAGTTCACCCAAATTGACGTCGAAATGTCCTTTGTAGATCGGGACGACGTGATGGATATGATGGAAGCCATGATTCTTCACGTGCTGCGGGAGGTAAAGGGGATTGAAGTTCCATCCCCCATTGAAAAGCTCACCTATGACGAGGCCATTGACCGCTTTGGATCCGATAAGCCCGATACCCGCTTTGGTATGGAAATCTGCGATCTAACGGCATATGTTGGCGCCAGCGAGTTTCGAGTCTTTGCCGATACTGCAGCCCAGGGAGGCGTAATCCGGGGGATCAATGTGGAAGGCGGCGCTTCCTTCACCAGAAGACAGATCGACCAGCTCAGCGAAGGGGCTGTGGCCATGGGTGCCAAGGGACTGATGTGGTTGGCTATCCAGGAGGACCAGGTTCGCTCACCCATTGCCAAGTTCTTGAAGACAGCAGAACTGGAGGCTATTCAAGACGCTTTGGGTGGTAAGGCAGGAGACTTGCTGCTCTTGGCGGCAGGTCAGCGTGAACTGGTTAGTGATGTTCTAGGCCGCCTCCGTCTTTCTTTAGGCAAGGAACTGGGGCTGATTGACGAGAGTCTCTTTAATCTACTCTGGGTAATCGACTGGCCGCTCTTGGTGTATGATGATGAACAGGGACGCTATATGGCTGCCCATCACCCGTTTACGGCGCCTATGGATGAGGATCTCCATTTGCTGGAGACAGAGCCCGGAAAGGTGCGGGCTAAAGCCTATGACTTAGTGCTCAACGGAGTAGAACTCGGGGGCGGAAGCATTCGCATCACCAATCGTCCTTTGCAGGAGAGAATGTTTGCTGCCTTGGGGTTCACCATGGAGGAGGCCCAGGCCCAGTTCGGCTACTTTCTGGAAGCGTTTGAATACGGGGCACCGCCCCATGGAGGAATCGCCTTTGGGCTGGATCGACTGGTGATGCTGCTGGCCAAGGCGCCGTCCATTCGTGATGTGATCGCCTTTCCAAAAACGATTAGCGCTTCGGATCTCATGATCGAAGCGCCATCTGCGGTGAGCGACAAGCAGCTGAATGAACTGAAGATTAGCTTGCAGAGCTAAGGGTCTTGGCCAGGTCATGGACGATGTTGGAACCCCTGGAGATCACGACGCCTGTTACGAGATAGTCCAGGAGCAGGTAGCGTACGGGTATCTCTAGGGTGCTCAGTACCCCAATGCCGGTGGCCCAAGCGAGACAGACGCCTACTACCCCTGATAGAAAGGGCAAGTAGCGGGTGTCCAGGTTGGGAAGGGCGTTCTTAATCACGTTGGTGATCACTTCGACCACAAAAGCGATGGCCAAGACTTTGCCTAAAAGCTGTTCCATGTTCAAGACCTCCTTTGTCAAAATGTATGTACAACCAATTGACAGTAGAACCGGGAAAAATCGGTACATGCAGGGGACTTGAATCGGACCGCTTGGTGTGATATCATCGACTTAGAAGTTGAGCCCCTGCTGTGTTCGCGATCAATCTGGCCTTGTTATGAGCCAACACCATAACACTGGGAACCTTAACTCGTATTAACTAGAGCGTGCCCCCTTGGAGGGGAGGTTCGAATTAATATGGTGGGTACCCACCTGCAAATGCAGGTTCATTCGGGTCAGCACTAGCGGTACGGTGGGGGTATTCATATCACCCCGCGAGGGGTATTTTTTGTTGGAGGAAGACGATGGATCATCGCTTTGACCGCACAAAACTGGTTCTAGGAGCAGAGTGCCTCACACGGCTGGCAAGCACAAAGGTGGCCGTTGTGGGTGTGGGCGGAGTGGGAGGATATGTGGTTGAAGCACTGGCCCGCTCCGGCATTGGCGGGCTGGTGCTCGTGGATTATGATCGGGTCAGCATCACCAATTTGAACCGCCAGATTATCGCCCTCACATCCACCATAGGGCAGGCCAAGGTGGATGTAATGGCCCAGAGGGTTCGGGAGATCAATCCCGACTGCAAGGTGACCGTACATAGAGTGCGTTATGAGAAAAGACTGCACCGGGAGCTAATCCCCGCAGACGTTGATTTTGTGGCCGACGCCATTGATAGTGTGGGGGCGAAAGTCGATCTGATCGAATGTTCCCTGCAAAGCGATGCTGCATTGATATCGTCCTTAGGGGCCGGCAACAAGGTGGATCCCGCTGCACTTGTGATCACGGATATTTCGAAAACCCACACTTGTCCCTTGGCCCGTGCGGTACGGGGAGCCCTTCGTAAGCGTGGAATCCATAAGGGAGTTCCTGTGGTGTTTTCTAACGAATCGCCTAAGGGCCAACGCCTGGGCCCGATCCCCGGAAGCACATCGTTTGTTCCCCCAGCTGCCGGTCTTTTGATGGCCAGCTGGATTGTACGGCAAGTGTGTGAGGAGGTTGCAGATGGATCTCTTTGACCAAAGCCCGTTACGACAGGAAAATGCACCTTTAGCGGTGCGCATGCGCCCCGAGTCTCTAGAGGAGTATGTGGGTCAAGAGCATATTCTCGGTGCAGGAAAGCTTCTGCGCAGAGCTATCTCCGAGGACATCTTGCGATCCATCATTCTCTATGGACCTCCAGGGGTGGGCAAGACCACCTTGGGTTACGTGATTTCCCAAACCACGAAGGGTGTTTTTCTTAATGTCAGTGCAACGACCACCGGAGTGGCAGAACTGAAGAAACTAATGAATGAAGCGCGGGATCGCAGGGCCTTTTATGGTCAAAGAACCATCCTTTTTATGGATGAAATTCAGAGGCTCAACAAGGGACAGCAGGATGTGCTCCTGCCCGCAGTGGAGCAAGGAGACCTGATCCTAATTGGCGCCACCACCGAGAACCCCTATTTTGAAGTGAATGCCGCTTTACTCAGCCGCTCCCAAATTTACCAGCTCAAGCCGTTGGAATTGGGCGATCTGCTTCTCGTAGGCAAAAACGCTCTGCGCAGTCCCAAAGGGCTGGGGGCGATCAACTGTACGGTAACAGAGGAAGCATTGTCGCATCTAGCTCGCATTGCCAACGGAGACGCCCGTGTTCTTCTAAACACCCTTGAGTTTGCCGTACTCACAACCTTGCCCAATGAAGACGGGGTTAGAGTGGTGGATCTTTCCGTAGCCGAAGAGGCGGCCCAAGCCCAGAGGGTGCGTTATGACAAGAGTGGGGACAACCATTATGATGTGATCTCCGCCTTCATCAAATCTCTGCGGGGAAGCGACCCCGATGCAGCCCTCTACTGGTATGCCCGCATGGTCTATGCCAGTGAGGACCCTCGCTTTATTGTGCGCCGCCTCCTGGTTCACGCCGCTGAGGATGTGGGCATGGCTGATCCCAATGCCCTGCTCATGGCTCAGGCGGCCGCATTTGCCCTGGAGTGGCTGGGGATGCCCGAAGCTCGTATTCCCATTGCCCAAGCCATCATTTATATCGCCACGGCTCCTAAGAGCAATTCCGTGGTCACCGCGGTTGATCAGGCCTTGGCTTTTGTAGAGAAAGCGGGAGCAGATCCCGTGCCCATTCACTTGCGGGATACCCATTATGCAGGGGCGCAGAAGCTTGGGCATGGACACGGCTACCGGTACCCCCACGACTATCCCTTCCATTATGCGGTTCAGGACTACCTACCGGAGACGATCAGGGAATTTCAGGTATACTCTCCTTCCGATCAGGGGCGGGAGAAACTGATTCGAGAACGCCTGGAATACTTTGCTAAGCTAAAAAAGGGAGAAAGACAGAACTCCTCTTGAATTCTCAAGAGGAGCCTTTTATTTCTGGGGCTGGGCGTTGACAGTCAAGAAACCCATGTGGTATCATAAACTTGTTCAATTCCTACGGATTTAGTCGGAAATGAATGGGGGAGAAGCGATGAGAGTGTCTACGAGGGGCGAGTATGGTGTTCGGGCCATGTTTGATCTGGCCCTTCACTCTGGAGCAGGTCCGATTGCCCTAAAGACGATTGCAGAGCGTCAGATGATTTCCGAACATTACCTGGAACAGCTCATGGCTGCCCTGAGGAAGGCCGGCTTAGTCAAAAGCAGGCGGGGAGCCCAGGGCGGTTATCAACTGGCCCATGAACCGGAAAACGTGTCCATAGGACAGATCATTCGAGTGCTTGAGGGTCCAATTACCCCTTTGGATTGTCTGGATACCCATACGGGAACAGGTCCCTACTGCCAAACGCCGGATCGCTGTGTGCTGCGGAATTTATGGAAAGAGCTTCAGGACAGCATGAAGCAGGTTTTGGATAATACGACCCTGGAAGATTTGAAACAGGATGCCTATAGACTTGAGGTGACGGAAGGACAATGAAGGAGATTTACATGGACCATGCGGCCACAACTGCTCTTAGGCCTGAGGTTCTCGATTCTATGTTACCCTATTTTGGCTCAGAATTCGGCAATGCCTCCAGTGTCTATGGCTGGGGACGCAGAGCCCGTCAGGCACTGGATTCGGCTCGTGATACGGTCAGTGGGCTCTTGGGAGCCTCCAGCGATGAGATCATTTTTACCTCGGGCGGTTCCGAAGGGGCCAATTTGGCCATCAAGGGCGTGGCTTGGGCTAATCAGAACAGAGGTAAGCACATCATTACCAGCGCCATTGAGCACCATGCCGTATTGGATTCTGTGCTCTGGCTTGAAAAGCAGGGATTCGAGATCACCATTCTGCCCGTGGATGCAGAAGGGCAGGTTGCGCCCGCTCAGGTAGCTGAGGCGCTGCGGCCAGATACGATTTTGGTGTCCATCATGCACGCCAACAATGAAGTAGGTACGATTCAGCCCATCAGCGAGATCGGTGCCATTGTTCGCGAACATGGCGCCTTCTTCCACACCGATGCAGTCCAAACAGCCGGTGTCCTCGGGATGAGTGTGCAGGAACTGAATGTTGACTTACTGTCCTTATCTGCCCATAAGTTCTATGGACCCAAGGGCGTCGGAGCCCTCTACCTGCGTAAAGGAGTGCGCTTGAACCCGCTAATCCATGGCGGGGCCCAGGAGAAGCGTCGCAGAGCAGGTACAGAAAACGTGGCTGGAATCGTAGGTTTAGCGAAGGCTTTGGAGTTGGCCCAAGAGGAGCGTGAGGAAGAGAACGCACGCCTGATTGCTCTTCGTGATCGCCTAATCGAAGGTCTGATGCGTATCCCTTCTACAAAGGTGAATGGCAGCTTGGTTCAGCGCCTTCCGAACAATGTGAATGTCTGTTTTGAGTTTATTGAAGGCGAGTCAATGCTCCTTAATCTCGACTTACGGGGTGTTGCTGCCTCCAGCGGATCGGCCTGTACTTCCGGGTCCCTTGATCCGTCCCATGTGCTCTTGGCCATGGGCTTGACCCATGAAATCGCCCACGGTTCCTTGCGTCTGACCTTAGGGCGGGACAATACGGAGGCGGATGTTGACTACGTTCTCCAGGAGGTACCCATGATTGTAGAGCGTTTACGGGCCATGTCCCCGTTGTATCAAGGATAGGGAGGGTAACAGCATGTATTCCGATAAAGTAATGGATCATTTTACGAACCCACGCAATGTCGGGGAAATTGCAGACGCGGACGGCATTGGTGAGGTAGGAAATGCCCGCTGCGGAGATATTATGAAGCTGTGGATCAAAGTGGACGGGGATGTAATTACCGATGTGAAATTCAAGACATTTGGCTGCGGAGCGGCCATTGCCACGTCCAGTGTGATCACGGAAATGGCCATTGGAAAGACGGTAGCCGAGGCGGAGAGAATCACCAATCAGGAAGTGGCAGAAGAACTGCACGGTTTGCCTTCCGTGAAGATGCATTGCTCGAATCTAGCTGCGGAAGCGCTCATGGCCGCTATTGAGGACTACCGCAAGAAATCAGACAAAACGTCTGCTTCGTAACACGAAGGAAGCACCGGGTCAACTTCCCGGTGTTTTTTTCGCCCCAATGGGAGAAACTAAGGTTCAGAAAACTAAACGAGGTGATTACGGTGGCCAATGGTCGCAACATGATGATCATGGGTTTGGTCGGTCTGGCCTTAGGAATTTATGTCGGCAACAGCCTAAGAACTGGTTCTGTGACTAGGCAGGTTCGTTCTACAGGCCGAACGCTGATGCGTAAAGCCCGGGGTCAAGTGCAACAGCAGCTGAATAACTGGATGGATTGAGTCTTGTGGCCAAACGAATCTGGTGGGGATTCGTCCTCCTAGGAATACTCGCTTTTCTTTATCGGGTCAGGACTGTGCTGACCCCTTTCTTATTCGCCATTCTCATCGCCTATATTCTTTATCCTGTGGTCGTTGCTGTAGAAAAACGAGGGGCCTCCAGAATTGGATCCATCTTGCTTGTTTACGCAATCTTTGGTGCTGCAGTTGGAGTAGCATTCTGGATTGCTTTGCCCAGCTTACTTGGGGATTTGGAGGAGATAGGTCGCAAGTTACCTGAGCAAGCCGCCCGATTGCAGGACTTTGGGGAAGATGCGGTAGGCTTTTTTCGTCGAGTACAGCTCCCGGCCACCATTCGTGACGCCCTCAGTATTGTCTTGGAACGTGTTCAGACGGCAACGGAATCTCTGGCCGGCCGGCTGATGCAGATGCTCATGGCGGCCTTCACCCATATGATCTCCCTCATAATCTCACCTGTTTTGGCCTTCTATTTGCTGCGGGATCACAGAGCGATGCGCAATGGAGCCCTAAACTACATTCCGGCGCACCTTAGAGGCGACGCCCTCTACATTCTGCAGGAGATCAACCTTGCCCTGCATGGGTTCTTCCGGGGCCAAATAATCGTGTGTCTGTTCGTTGGTCTCTTTGTTTACGGAGGTCTCTACCTCTTAGGGATACCCTATGCCCTTTTCATCGGCTTCTTAGCTGGTCTTTTCGACATCATACCCTACTTCGGCCCTGTTTTGGGTTTTCTTCCCGCAGCCGCCTTGGCTTTAGCCAAATCGCCTCTGACAGTACTGTGGGTTCTGCTTGTGTTTGTGACCGCCAATCAACTGGAGAACGCTGTGATTTCCCCCAAGCTGATTGGGGATCGGGTGGGACTGCATCCCTTGGTGGTGATCTTTGCGGTCTTTGCCGGTGGAGACCTGATGGGTATTTTTGGAATGCTCTTGGCGATTCCCGTTGCCGCCATTATCCGCGTGATCTTAGCCTTCTTCTTTCTACGACGTCCCCATAGCCAATAATGGGCACTGTGCCTTCAAGAGCCCGCCTCCTCGGTCAGTTGACAAGGGGAGGCGGGTTCGTTACTATTGAATTAATGAGGAAAATTTTCCTTGTGCAGAAATGGGGTGAACCGCATTCGCGGTATCTAATGAAGAACTATACAGCTGATCAGATTCGTACCATGTTTTTGGAGTTTTTCCAGAGCAAAGACCACCGCATTTTGCCTAGTGCGTCACTTATCCCCCATGGGGATCCCACTTTACTCTTAACCGTGGCTGGAATGGTGCCTTTTAAGCGGCATTTCTTAGGTCTAGAGAAGCCTGTTCATCCTCGCATTGCTACCAGTCAAAAGTGCATTCGGACCGGTGATATTGATAATGTCGGTAAGACCGATCGCCACGGGACTTTTTTTGAGATGCTCGGCAACTTCTCCTTTGGCGATTACTTTAAAAAGGAAATTATCCCCTGGTCCTGGGAGTTTGTTGTGGAACACCTCCATCTGCCTCCTGAGAAGCTGTGGGTATCCATCTACCTAGATGATGACGAAGCCTTCGACATTTGGCACCGGGACGTGGGCGTTCCAGCCGAACGGATTGTGCGTTTAGGCAAGGACGATAACTTCTGGGAAACAGGTTCTGGACCTTGCGGACCATGCTCGGAGATCCATATTGACCGCGGGGCTGAGGTGGGATGTGGCGATCCAAACTGCAGACCAGGTTGTGATTGCGACCGCTATGTTGAGTTTTGGAATTTAGTCTTCATTCAGTTTCATCAAGATGGGGATACCTATACGCCGCTGGAGAAAAAGAGTATTGATACCGGCATGGGCCTCGAACGGGTGGCCGCGCTGATGCAGGGCAAACGGAGCATTTTTGAGGTGGACAATCTCCTTCCTATCCTGCAAGAGGCAGGTAGCCTAGCCGGTGTGTCTTACGGGCAAGACCCTGCCGCGGATGTATCCTTGAGGGTGATTGCCGACCATGCCCGCGCTGTGGCTTTTCTCGTTAGCGATGGTGTTCTGCCCAGCAACGAAGGGCGCGGCTATGTGCTGCGTCGTTTGATTCGCAGAGCGGTTCGTCACGGTCGTCTCCTTGGTATTGATGCTTTATTCTTGAATCGCTTGGTCACGAAAGCGATTGAGATGATGAAAGGGCCCTATCCTGAGCTGGTTGAGCGGCAAGAGTACATTCACCGAGTGGTTGGGTTGGAGGAAAGACGCTTCGGAGAAACATTAGAACAGGGCATGCGCCTGCTTAGAGATTTGGCACTGAAAGCCAAGGAACAGAAGCTTGATGAAGTTTCCGGTGAGGATGTCTTCCAACTCTACGATACCTTTGGTTTTCCCATTGATTTGACCCGGGAGATCCTGGCCGATGAAGGCTTGAAGGTTGATGAGGTCGGCTTCCACAAGGCCATGGAAGCCCAAAGAGAGCGGGCCAGGAAATCGCGAGCTGCCCAAGGTTACCTCGACAGCAGTCTGGCCGTGTACAAGGAACTGGCAGGAGTTGTGACCACCGAATTTGTGGGCTATGACCTGTATGAGGTCGATTCTCAGGTCCTGGGCATTATTGTGGACGGCCATAGTGTAGATCAGGCTGACAGCGGCAGTCAAGTCGCTGTGGTCTTGGAAAAGACCCCCTTCTATCCGGAAGGTGGCGGGCAAGTGGCGGATCAAGGTCTGATTAAGACCGACACAGGTCTGGTACGTGTTACCGATGTGCGGGAGGTTGTTCAGGGTCTGATCAGTCATCTGGGCGTGGTGTTGGAAGGTTACATTGCCACAGGGAGCCAGGCCTTAGCGTCCATCACCCCCTCCTGCCGCCAACAGACGGCGCGCCACCATACAGCCACCCATCTGCTGCACCATGCTCTGCGCGAGGTATTGGGAGGACATGTGAATCAAGCAGGTTCCTTTGTGGGCCCCGAACGCCTGCGCTTCGACTTCACGCATTTCCAAGCTGTAAGTGAAGAAGAAGTTCGCCGTATAGAGGATCAGGTCAATCTGGCGATCCTCAAAAACTCGCCTGTAACACCGACCATCACGGATTTGGAGAGCGCCAAACAGCAGGGAGCTACAGCCCTCTTCGGCGAGAAGTATGAGGCGGAGGTAAGAATGGTCCAGGTAGGAGAGGATTCCCTGGAACTGTGCGGAGGGACCCATGTCCGTTCCACAGGCGAGATCGGATTCTTCAAAATACTCTCCGAGGGGAGCGCGGCCGCGGGTGTGCGCCGCATTGAAGCGGTTGCAGGGACGGAAGCGATGAACTACGTTCGGTCCGCCGATTCTGTGTTGAAAAAGCTACAGACCACCTTTCAGGTCCAGACCGAAGAGCTGCCGGAACAGGTGGAGCGCATTTTGGAAGCCCATCGTAAGCTGGAGAAAGAGCTAGCAAGTGTCAAGCAGCAAAGTTTGCTGGGAGCTGTGGATTCTCTGGTTGCAGGTGCAGATCAGGTGGACGGGGCTTACATCGTGGTTTCCGAGGTGGATGCGGATCAGCCGGAGGACTTGAGAGTACTAGGAGATCGCATTCGGGACCGTCTGGACCCCGTGGCACTCTTGTTGGCTTCCAGGAGCGGCGAGAAGGTGCTTCTGCTCAGCATGGTTTCCAAATCCCTGACCCAGGCGGGACTCCATGCGGGCAATGTGGTTCGAGAAGCTGCCAAACTGTGCGGAGGCGGAGGCGGTGGGCGCCCCGATATGGCCCAAGCCGGCGGGCGTTTGCCCCAGATGATACCGGAGGCCCTTAAACGGAGCAGAGCGTTCTTTAGGGAACAATTGGAGGGAATTAAGCCATAGCTAGAGAATAGTATGTAGAGAGAAGCTGGTGAGGAGGGATACCATGAGTGATGCTCTCGACAAGACCACCTTGTTTAACTGGAAGGCACTGGAAGAAGATCCTTTGGCGGTGCGCACGGTACTGGAGCACGTCTATGAGGCCTTACAGGATAAAGGATATAATCCCTTTGGGCAAATCGTGGGTTATCTGATCTCTGGTGATCCCACATTTATTACCAGTCACAACAAAGCACGTTCTCTCATTACCCAGCTAGAAAGGGATATTATCCTTGAGGAGTTAGTGAGACAGTATCTTAAGTAAGTGACTAAGGAGTTAGGACGGTCATGATACGAGTCAGTGCAGACAGCACATGCGATCTTTCACCAGAATTAATTCAACAATTCGATCTTGCTATTACACCCTTAAGCATAACCGTGGAAGAGCGGGTGTTCAAAGACGCTGTAGATATTCGTCCCGAAGATATTTTTCAATATGTAGATGCCGGTAAGACCTGTGTAACAGGTGCGGTCAATGTGTACGAGTACCAGAAGCACTTTCAAGAGCTGACCAAAGACGGAGATGAGGTCATTCACATTTGTATCGGATCGAGTTTTTCGTCCTGTTACGAACATGCACTCTTAGCTGCCCGAGACTTCTCCGGAGTCGAGGTTGTTGACTCACAGAACCTCTCGACGGGGAGCGGTCATTTGGTGTACGAAGCCGCTTTGATGGCCCGCAGCGGCGCTTCACTGCTTGAGATTAAGTCAAGGCTCGATCAGCTGCGTCTCAAGGTCGACGCCAGCTTCGTCCTAGATCAGCTGGATTATCTCGCCAAGGGAGGGCGATGTTCAGCCATAACCGCCCAGGGAGCTAGAATTCTGCGTTTGAAACCCTCCATAGAAGTGCGTGATGGAGTGATGATTGTTGGGCGCAAATACCGAGGTCACTTTGAAAAGGCGCTCAAATCCTATGTCCTCGATCGTCTTCAGGATCCCTCCATCTTGGATCCCAGCCGTGTGTTTGTCACTGCGGCCGGCTGCGATCCCGATGTTGTAGCCACGGTGTGTGCTACGCTGGAAGAAAAGGCAGACTTTGCAGAGATCATTGTTACCCAGGCCGGTTGTACCATCTCGAGTCATTGTGGACCAAACACCCTTGGTGTCTTGTTCCGGCGGCGGTAGAGGAGTTATGCATTGGAATATAGAGAATTAGGCCAAACCGGCCTCCAGGTCTCCAGACTGTGTTTTGGTGCTTTAACCATGGGCCCCCTGCAGAGGGGCCTTTCTCCCTTGGAGGGAAGTAAGGTTCTCCGCAGGGCCTTGGATCTGGGGGTCAATTTCGTTGACACTGCTGAGCTTTACCAAACCTATGAGCATATTCGCCTGGCTCTCCAAGGTTTCGAGGGTAGGCAAACTGTGGTCGTGGCCACGAAGTCCTACGCCTTTACCAGGGAGGGTATGTACGAGAGCATCGAACGGGCTTTGCAGGGTTTGGGCCTAGAGTCCATCCCCATCTTTATGCTCCATGAGCAAGAGTCCAGCCATACCCTAAGGGGACATTGGCCGGCCTTGGAGGTACTGTGGGAGGCGAAAAAGAGCGGAATCATTCAAGCCTGCGGGATTTCCACACATCATGTGCAAGGAGTCCTGGCTGCATCGGCCATTCCTGAAATTGATGTTATTTCGCCCCTGATCAATAGCACCGGAATCGGTATTCAAGGGGGCAGCAGAGAGCAAATGCTCCAGGCGATTGCCCATGCATCCGCCCTAGGCAAGGGTATTCTGGCCATGAAGCCTTTAGGAGGAGGGCACCTTTTGGCCACTTGGTCCGCTGCCTTGGATTACCTGCTGGCAAAGGCAGATATCCATTCGATTGCCGTGGGTATGAAGACCATCGAGGAAGTGGAACATAATATAGCCTATTTTCAGGGCCGACGGGATGTACCCAAACCGCCCGTCACGACCAGGCTTTTACACGTTGATGAATGGTGCATAGGGTGCGGTGCCTGCGTCGAGGCCTGCCCCAACGGGGCTCTGCAGGTGCTGGAAGGTCGGGCCAGGGTAGTTTCCCGTGAGCAATGCGTCTTTTGCGGGTACTGTGGTGCCAGTTGTCCCGAATTTGCGATCAAAGTGATTTAGAGGTGTGTGGTGATGCGAATCCTTGGTTTGGATCTGGGCGAAAAGACGATTGGAATAGCGGTAAGTGACCCCATGGGCTGGACAGCGCAAGGCGTCGCGGTGTTGCGGCGCGCAGGTGATAAGCAGGATTTCGCCGCCCTCAGAGAGCTTGTGGAGGAGTATCAGGTGCAGAGTTTTGTCTTGGGGATGCCTCGCCGAACGGATGGACGTTATGGTCCTGAGGCGGAAAAAGTTTATTCCTTTGGCTCAGAATTGGAAAGGAGATTCTCACTGCCAGTAGAATATTGGGATGAACGCTTTTCCACGGTTCAAGCGGAACGTATTTTGCTCGAAGGTGATGTGAGTCGAGCCAAGCGGCGCCAGGTTATCGATAAGGTGGCTGCCGCCGTTATTTTGCAGGCATATTTGGATCATAAGCGGTAAAAGCTACGTCTTGAAGGAGGCGATCGAATGTCCCACAACCATGACGGACATGATCACGATCATGACCATCACGAACACGATTTTGAAATGGACGATACTATTGTACTTGTTGACGATGAAGATGGCACAGAGCATGTCTTTACCGTGCTGGAGTATCTCGAGCTGGATGACCAGGTCTATGCGGTGTTGCTCCCAGAGGATGCGATCGAAGGGCAAGCCTACATCTTTAAGGTCGGCACAGATGAGAATGGTGAAGAGATCCTCATGGATATCGAAGACGATGATGAGTTTGACAGAGTTGTAGCCGTTTTGGACTCCGACGAAGTGGACTAATCCGGTCAACGGATTGAATTGTTTCTTCTGGGGGTGTATCAATGCCCAAAAGTCTACAAGTGAACTTGAAACGGACCTGGCTGATTGTGGTCCGTTTTGTATTCCTGCTGGTGGTTGTGGTCAATCTCATCCTTGGCATTCTCATGGATATCGGCAACCGTCCACTGAGCTCTGATCCGGATGCTCCCAGCAAGGTTATTCGTGTTTCCCAGGGAATGAACGCCAGGCAGATTATTCAGCTTCTGGATGAAGAGGAAATTATAGCCAATCCGTCGCTGTTCCGCTTTGTCCTGACTGTGCAGGGGGCGGATCAGAGCCTTCAAGCCGGGACGTATCGTTTGAGTCCCCAGATGACGCCACTGGAAATCATCGAACGTTTGCGCTTAGGGCGGGTATACGCGATCCCCGTGGTCATTCCGGAAGGTTTTGAGATCAAACAGATTGCAGCAGTCTTGGCCGATAAAGGTTTAGCCGATGCCCAGCGTTTTGCTGCCTTGGCCTCCGACTTTCGGTTTGTGTTTGGGGACAATCCCCCCATTGAACTGCCCATCTCCTCTCTGGAAGGATACTTGTATCCTGATACATACTTTTTCCACGAGGGGCAGAGTGAGGAAGATCTCATTGTCCAAATGGTGGATCGTTATGTCGCAGTCGTTACAGAGGAAATAATCCCTCTGCTGGTAGACAGTCCCTTTTCCCTGCACGAGATAACCACCTTGGCCTCCATTGTGGAACGGGAGGTCATGGTAGACGAGGAACGCCCTATTGTCGCTTCAGTCTATCTCAACCGCCTGGCCATTGATATGCCTCTGCAGGCCGATCCAACGGTCCGTTATGTGACGGCCGAAGAACGCCCCCAGGTGCTTTACCGTGATCTGGAGATTGAATCGCCCTATAACACTTATCGCCATAGAGGTCTACCGCCGGGTCCCATCGGAAGCCCCGGGCTCGCTTCGATGCTGGCGGTATTGAACCCGGCTGAAACGGACTATTTCTTCTTTGTAAGTCGCAGAGATGGTACCCATGAGTTTACCAAGACCTATAACGAACATCTTACCGCCAGGCGGCTCTTGGGTTACTAGAGGGGGTTAAACAGTGAAGATTCCAGAGATTCTGGCCCCAGCTGGCAATATGGAAAAGGCCATCGTGGCCATGGAGTATGGGGCCGATGCCCTATATTTGTCAGGTAAAGCCTTCGGTATGCGAGCGAAGGCGGGCAACTTCAGTTTGCAGGAGTTACAGGCTGTCCTGGCGATCGCCCACGAGCGTGGGGTTAAAGTCTACGTTACGGTGAATATTTTCGCCCATAATGACCACATTGACTCGCTTCCGAAGTACTTGGCTAAATTGGAAGACCTGCAGGTGGACGGTTTGATTGTAGCCGATGTGGGGGTGATGGCCTTAGCCAAGGAGTATGCCCCGAGCCTTCCTCTGCACCTGAGTACCCAGGCCAACACGGTCAATTACCGGGCTGCAAAGTTCTGGGAGGAACTTGGTATTGCGCGCTTGGTGATGGCCCGGGAGTTGACCAGGGACGAGATCGCCAGAGTACGCCGGGAAACGCAGGCTGAAATTGAGGTTTTTGTCCATGGAGCCATGTGCATGGCCTATTCAGGACGCTGTTTGCTGAGCAATGTCTTGACCGGCCGCGATGCCAACCTGGGCGAATGCGCCCAGAGCTGTCGTTGGCGCTATGCTGTGATGGAAGAGAAACGGCCAGGCCAGTACATGCCCATTGAAGAAGATCAAGGCGGCACCCACATCTTCAATTCGAAGGACCTGCGTTTAGTGGAGTATATTCCCGATCTAGTGCAGATCGGTGTGGATAGCCTGAAAATCGAGGGTCGCATGAAGAGCTCCTACTATGTAGCCACTGTGGTTCGAGCCTACCGCCAAGCCTTGGATCTCTATGCCTCCGATCCCGCAAACTATATCTTGCCCCAAGAGCTTTTGGAGGAGTTGGACAAGGTCAGTCACCGCCCATATTATTCCGGTTTCTTTGTGCCGTCCGAGGTAGGTATCCATCGGCCCACCGGCTCCTATATCAGAGCCTATGATGTGGTGGGACTGGTGGAGAGTTATGATTCGAAGAGGGGCGAAGCAGTCGTGGCTGTACGTAATCGCCTCAGCCTTGGTGATGAGGTGGAAGTCATGCAGCCTCTTGGGGATGTGTTCAAACATCAGCTTAAGCAGATGGCGAAGGCAGATACGGGAGAGTTTCTGGCTCAAGCCCATGCCAATTATAGGGTGTGCATTCCCATGAATCCAGTGAAACCCTATTCGATGTTGCGCATTCGCAGCGTCGAAGACTAAACCGAGGCCCTGTGCTCTCGGTCTTTTTTAAAGGATGTGCTTCTGATGACCAATTGGCAAGTGGGACAGGAACATGTGATGGAAATAACGGGGTTATCCCATGAAGCTACAGGAGTGGGACGCATCGATGGGCGTGTTGTCTTTGTACCCGAGACGATTCCCGGTGATCGAGCCTTGGTACGCCTCGTTCACCTCAAAAAAAGCTTAGGCTTCGGCGAGATGGTGGATCTTCTTAGAGAGTCGCCCCAGCGCAAAGAACGCAGTTGCCCCCATGCCTTAACCTGTGGAGGCTGCCAGTTGCAGCATATGGACTATGCAGCGCAACTTAGCTGGAAGAGGCAGCAGGTGGTCAGCGCCATGGAGCGGATTGGTGGGCTCAATGTGGAAGTGCTGCCGGTATTGGGTATGGAGAAGCCCTACTGCTATAGAAACAAAGCCCAATTACCCCTGGGTGAAGTCCAAGGCGAGTTGGTGATGGGTTTCTTTCGGAAGGGCAGTCATGACATTGTGGATCTTGAAAGCTGCGAGATCCAGCATCCCTTGCTTACAAGGCTGGCCCTCGTGTTGAAAAGAACCTTGAAGGAGCTTGAGGTGGAACCCTATGACGAGATCAACCATGTTGGTCTTCTGCGCCACGCCGTACTCAGAGTGAGTTTCTCTGAAGAGACGTTGATGCTGGTCTTGGTGACCCGTACAGCGCACTTTCCAGCCAGAACCGAACTCATCCACCGTTTGACCCAAGAGGTTCCAGAACTCGTGAGTGTTGCCCATAATGTGAACCCCGGTGTTACCAATGTGATCTTGGGGCCGCAAACGAGGGTTGTGTGGGGCGAGCCTTACCTGATGGATTCCATCGGACATGTTCAATACGCCATTTCTCCAGGGTCGTTCTTTCAGGTCAATCCCAAGCAGACCAAAGTACTTTACGATTTGGTCCGCGAGAAGATGCAACTTGACGGAGGCGAGACCCTTTTCGATCTCTATTGCGGCGCTGGTACCATCGGCCTCTACCTCGCATCCCAGGTTAAAGCGGTCCTTGGGGTGGAGACATTTGCTAGAGCAGTGCATGATGCCCGTTATAATGCCAGGCTCAACCGCATTCAAAACGCACAGTTCTATCAGGGAAAGGCGGAAGATGTGCTCCCGAAGCTTCTTCGGCTGCATGGCCCCATCGATGGGGTCATCTTGGATCCTCCCCGCAAGGGCTGTGAGCGATCGCTGTTGGAAACGTTGATTGAGGCAGAGATCCCCGCCATTGTCTATGTCTCCTGCAATCCCGCCACACTGGCCAGGGATCTGGCCCGTTTAGCTTCAGGGGGCTACACCGTCGGCCACGTTCAACCGGTGGACATGTTTCCCTGGACGAGGCATGTTGAGTGCGTGGCATTGATTACCAGACTGTAAGCCATGATATTGCTGCATTACATTTTAAATCGTCTACTCGACCTAAAGCACCAAAATGAGTACATGGGAACATCGAAGGTGTATTTTTGGGGAATATTTTGCCCAAAACTAGGTAGGGTTGAGTTGACAGATTAGATAACACATGGGTTGGGGAGACAGGATGGATGTCGATTGTAACGAAATAAAGAATGCAGGTCCTGAACCTATACGCGTATATTGGGGTATGGATTATGGTGAATAGTGGAGAATCAGAGTGAGGGGTACAATGTGGGGAAAATTGATAGACTATATGCTATGACCGTATATTTGCTGAACAATGGCAAAGCCTCGTCACGCGAGCTTTCCCAAAAATTCGAAGTGTCAGTTCGTACAATTCAACGCGATATAGACGCGTTATGCCAAGCTGGGATTCCCATAGTGGCGGAGACCGGAGTACACGGAGGTTATTATCTTGCGGAGAATTTCCGCATGGATGCCCATCTAGCAACAGACGAAGATTACTCATTTATCCTTACTGCCCTCAAGGGATTTCATTCTGCAATGAATAGTCCCAGAATTAACGCAACACTGGAAAAAGTAGCCTCGCTAACGAGAAATTCGGATAACGGAATAATTCTTGATTTTTCAGTATTGCGTGAGGGTGATCATCAGCTTCTGCAAATATTCCAAGATGCTATAAAGAGAAAAAATCCTGTCAGCTTTGAGTATACAAATGCAGACAACATTACACGAATGCATACCGTTGAACCGATAGCCGTCGTATACCGGTGGTATTCCTGGTACTTGCTTGCTTATTCGGTTGTTAAGAACGATTACAGAACATATAAACTCACTAGGATGACAAGTGCCAAAATAATCGATGCTGCTTTTACAGAAGAGCACAAAAGCGCTGAGGAAATACTGAATGAAAACGATAATAAGATGCCTCCCAAGCATACTGAAATAATCGCGCACTGCAAATCGGAGGCGCGTGCCAAGGCCATTGAGTATCTTAACGGTATTATTACTTGTGAATATGACAATAAAGATTGTGATATGAAACTGTATGTCATTGAAAATGAGCACTTATGGTTTGGAATGCTGTTATCGCTTGGTGATGGGATTGAGATTAAGGCACCAGAGCATATCAGGAATCGTGTGCTTGAATCGGCGAAAAAAATAATTGCCCTGTATCAAAAACTATGACATACTGCTGTCGTAGTTTCTCCGTTACAATTAACCCATAAAAATAAAGTAACGGAGGAAATGACCTATGGCTAATATCAAAAGATATCATGTAAACGAAGCAAACGCATGGTCAGAAGTGGTGGAGGCTGGAGATTTTGTGTTTTTGAATTTCTGTGTAGGAAATGTTGGACAATCTGTTGAAGCACAGATACATGGTGCATTGGATGATATGGAACATCATCTAAAAGAGATTGGTTTGACTTTGGAATCTGTGGTTAAGGTAGATGTTTTATTAAGAGACGCATGGTATATACCTATCATGGAAAAGGTTTTTAGAGAACGTTTCGCTGGTAAATATCCCGCAAGAAAAACCATCCAGACAGATTTTGCACATTTTGGTGGTCTAGATGGGCTTCATGCACAAATTGATGCAATTGCGTATAAAAAATAGGCTGCAAATTATAGCGGCGGCCTTTTGAATGAAGCAGATGTCTGGATAACCGGGTTGCTGCCAAGATCTATGTTAATCCTTTATCGCGGCAGACTGGACGTATATCAAATGGAGGTTTGCTCGTTGCCCAATTGCCTAATTGATATGTTCCCTTGAACCGTCGTTTTCAAAAATGACCTCAAAACCCATTGACATGTTTCCTCGAACAGATACTGTAAAAAAACAGCCCACAGACATCAATTCCATCCACTCGAGGCATGTTGAGTGCGTGGTGAATATACCGGTACGGCGGAGCCGCGGGTCCGGCCGAGACTGGGCCAGCAGTCCGGACCCAACTGAGCCATTAGCTCGTATCCCTTAGATGTTCGCCCCTTCCAAAGGCCTCACGCATTGAATATTACGCTGGCTATTTGAGATCTATCAATCCGTTTGAGTTGAGCCACTCAGCTACGCCCCTATGGCAAACCGGACAAGGTATAGATGGTCTTCCCTACATGGGGTTTCCACGGCTATGAGCATGAGTACGGCTTCCTCCAGTGCTAACCGGGCTGGAGAACTGACTACTAGTGTACTGCGTCGTCTACACGATGATACCGCTCCAGTGAGTCAGGTAATCCCTTAATTGGAGGGTGATTGCGCCCTAACAGGACTGAGCAAAGGAGCCGCATCACCTCGATTAAGCCCTATGCTGGGATGTCCCGCCGGGTGGAGGGTGTCTAGCAGACTTTGAAGTCGGATCACCTGCCCCGTATGCCTCGATCTGTTCTCGAGGTTTATGCGCTATGTGTGGATGCGTTGGCACCCGACGCTTCTGTCCATCGCGCTGATGTACAAGTACATGGAACCAACCGAGTGGCACAGTAGGAGTCGGAACGGCGGATCAGTGTCCCCTGGAATGGTGGCTCAATCATGGCCGGACTGGTGGCTCAATTGGGTCCGTAATACTCGGTTGGATGTTTGTGTAGAATGAGCAGAGCATAAAATGAATTGGTCTGAAAAACAAGCGAAAATTATGCAAGCTACCCTACGATTATGATTTCGTAGAGTGGCCTGCTTGTTTTTATTCGTAAGCATCAAAGTAACCACACTTAGAGTCTCCTCTGCAATGATGAGATAATGAGTCCATCATGGCAAGGGAGTGATGCATATTCCGGTAAGAAAAGATCACTGTCACGGAGATACAAGGCCACTCTAGCGGGGTAAGAAGACCACGTTCACGTGTTCCAAGGCCATTTGGCCAAGACCCACAACAGTCTTGATGTCACGTGCAGTGCCTGTGCTGAGAGTCAAGGGGTCAGGTTGGCTGTACGTAATACCTATGACGAGCAAAAGAGGGACAAGCATGCCGAAAAACACGCAAGATGCTGAGCGACTTTGGGGCGCCCCAGATCCAGTCACTGATGAGATGGATTGAAACTCAGAGCAAGACAACGCTAGCCCATTGGGCCTTGGACCATTCTCCCGCTATGGCTGAAGGAATAGCCACATGATCACCGTCCCCTAGATGCACTATATGCGGCTGGCCAATGGCTGTCCTGGGAAGTAAGACTGTAGCAGGCCAAAACAGCAATACTTGCCTGCCACGCCTCGGCACGTGAGGCTGAGGGAAATCCTATGGCGCAAGCGGCGGCGAGGGCCATTGGTCAATCCGCATCCACTATCCATTCGGCACGGCATTGTATCGGGCTGGCCTTTTACGGCGCTTTAGCAGTGGCCTATGACCAACTCGGGACGGATGCGCCGTGGGGGCAGATTGAAGGACTCGCCGCTGAAGAATGTAGGCGCATGTTTGAAGCACTGCAAGCCGTTGCGGTGCTGGACGAACCAAACCCGGCGAAAATTGACTGGAAATTTTGACCATTCTCCATCGGAGGACTATCTAAGGAGGTTGCGTGACTAAGCTATGGATATAAAGAAGGTTACATCAAATGGGAGAGATATCGCCCTTGTAAACTGTGATGAGGTTATAATCTCGGATGTGCAGTCCGCACTTGATCTTGTGATGTCCGTCTATTATGAAACAGGGAGCCATTCTATGGTGATAAATAAAGAAGCGATAACCTCGGACTTCTTCGTTTTAAGTACACGGATTGCCGGGGCGATCCTGCAGAAGTTCATCACGTATCAGTTTAAGTTGGCGATTGTAGGTGATTTTTCCGGTTACACAAGCCAGCCGCTGAAAGACTTTATCTCGGAAAGCAATAGGGGACGAGACATCTTTTTTGTATCCTCTGAAGAGGATGCCATTGGGAAGCTGAGCAGAGTATAGAGGAAGAACACAGAGGAGCGTACGGGCATAGAGGAGTAGGGCTTGGAAAGAGGCGGATATAATGAAACTGGGCCTGATTATCAATCCCATTGCAGGAATGGGTGGACGGGTTGGTTTGAAGGGTACTGATGGAGCTGAGATTTTGGAGCAGGCTTTAAGCTTGGGTGCAGTACCTGAAGCAAGGATTAAAGCGAAGCAAGCTCTGGCAGAATTGTTGCCCCTCCAATCCAAATTGAAGATCTTGACCTACCCGGGGGCCATGGGGCAGGACGTAGCAGAAGAATTAGGTTTCCAGGCGCTTGTCGTGGGCGAGATGGGGACTCCAACTACAGCAGAGGATACGGTGGCAGCGGCTAAAAGGATGTTAGAGCAGGAGGTCGATTTGCTGTGTTTTGCCGGCGGCGATGGTACTGCCCGTGACATTGCTGCCGTGATCCAGACCTCCCTTCCTGTCTTGGGTATTCCAGCTGGGGTGAAAATACATTCCGGGGTTTTTGCTATTCATCCACAGGCGGCAGGAAAGCTGATTCGCAGGTTCTTCTCCGGTGAGAAGCTGGAACTCGTTGATGGGGAAGTGATGGACATCGACGAAGAGGCCTTTCGAGCAGGAGTTGTCACAACGAGGCTTTACGGTTTGATGAGAATCCCTCTAGCTCCTTCGCTCGTTCAAATGACCAAGTCTGGGGGTAAGGCACCAGAGCGGGAGATTTTGCTGGGTATGGCCGAGCGGATTGTGGAGGAGATGGCGGATCATCCTGAAACTCTTTACATCATCGGTTCTGGCAGCTCGCTTGCTCCCATTATGGAGATCTTGGACCTGCCAAACAGCCTGCTCGGAATTGATGTAGTGCGTAATCTGCAGTTGGTGGCCCAGGATGTGAATGAACAACGAATTCTTGACCTGATCCGAGGCGAACCGGCGAAAATCATCGTTACAGTTATTGGCAACCAAGGCTATGTTTTTGGTCGTGGAAATCAACAAATTAGTGCCGAGGTAGTCAAAGAGGTGGGCAAGGAGAACATTCTGATTGTGGCAACTCGCAAGAAAATTGAAGCTCTGCAAGGGCGCCCTCTGCTGGTCGATACCGGCGATGAGGGGGTTAACTCGCTGTTTGATGGTTATATAAGGGTGATCACCAGCTATAGTACGGAGCTCACTGCGAGAATTAGAGGCTTAGTGTAAGAGATGCCCGCCTAAATGCAGAGGCGAGCTACTCTCTGGGTATAGAATGCCGGCTCAGCAGACCCTTGGATGAGGATCGGGCCATGGACTTGCTCACCAGGGAAATACTGCTGGACTACTTCCAGACCCTTTTCAGTTGCGTAAACTCCTGGATATATCCCCAGAAGGAGACGGGTGACATCATGATCTGGTAAAAAAGCACAAAGACGAAAAAGCCCCATCCATTCCTTCGAATGTCGAGAGACAGCCTATGGAATACATTCTTCTGGTAACTGTATAGAATCAGGTAGCTGATCAGCGTCAGCGGTAGGACAAGTAAGGTCATGGGCCCGACGATATAGTAGTGACCAAAGAAGGCCGCAATCAGCCCCGGTATCCAGCAGAGGGAATAGGCAGTGTCTAGGTAGGGAAGCAGGAAGTTTACGCCGGTGAGGTACTTTACATATGCTTGGGGCTGATGCCAAGGCTTCATCGACCTTAAGGCTTCAATCATTCCCCGAGCCCACCTGGACCTCTGTTTGAAGAAATGTGAAGTAGAAATGGGCACCTCCGTAAAGGCTACAGCATGGGGTTCGAAATAGATTTTCCCATCATTCATCATCAGGGACCAGGAAAGGACAATATCCTCTCCGATGGCATCCGGCCAGCCGCCGACCTCTCTGATCCGCTCCGTCTTGTAGATGCTGTAAGCTCCCTGGGCCACCAAAGTACCTTGATACAGCCCCTGCATCCTCTTGATGGAGGCTATACCCAGAAAGTAATCCCACTCCTGAATTTTGGCCAGTAGGTTATCTCTGCTGTTTCTAGCCAAAACGGCGCCTGCCACAGCACTGACATCGTCAGGTGCTGTTTCGATTCTGGCCACAAGATGCCTTACTGCAGACTGGTGCAGCAGGGTATCGGCGTCTAGGGTGATCATCAAATCGGTGGAAATACTCTCTAACCCTTTGTTTAGCGCGTTAAACTTTCCCGGTTCTGCTTCCGCTATGACCACTAAATCTAAAACGAGCCTGGCGGCAGCATCCAGTGCCTCTTCAGCTGTTTGATCCGTAGAGCCATTGTCCACGACCAAGACATGGATCGGACCATCATAGTCCTGTTTGGCAATGTAGCTTAAGGTTTCTGCGATTCTCTCCGCTTCGTTTCTGGCTGCAATCAGTATCGTTACAGCTTGGTTAGGCCTCTCGTTCTTGAAGGGAGGCTGTCTATCAAGCAATAAACTGATCACCAAAAAGGTGTTACAGTACCCAGGTATATAGGCTATACCGGTAATAATCAGTATAGAGAGCGGCCAATTCGTTACCTTGGCCAAATCAATAACCCAGGGTATGGACATGTAGATGCTGAAACACAACCAGAGAAGTGCTCCGATGTGACCTGCAACAAACTTGCTCTTGACAGGTATGTAGTTCTTGTATCCTTGCTCACTACTCACTTGCAGGTCTCCGGAAGCCAAATCGTTTTTTCTGTCTGTATACAAAACCCTACACCAACCTCCAAACGTTTTTGACAGTATTCGATGTATTCCAGAAAAATCCTGCTAGCGAGGGAGCACAGTGACGAATACCGTTGCACACTATTTTCTCGTAGGGTTAGTATAAAAACTCGCTGGTTTTCCCGGACCCCTATCGTCAGCAAACAGAGGTGAGCTGGAGAGAACCCGCGACCACTAAAATGACGCATCTAAGGCGTCAGGCAAGGGGGAAAATGTTGGATAGGCAGGACAAATTATCAAGAAGTTGAACTCTGCAGTAAACAGGGAAATCTGTACAGCACACCCTGCAAGGAGCGGAACGAAGATGAGTTTGCGTCGAAGGGCAAATCTGAGGATTAGGACGTATCCTGTTCAGGCATTCGTCAAGCGGGCGTTCATAACGCTGCCAGCCTTAGTCATCCTGTCCCCCTTTTTCGTTTTTCCCTCGTTTATCTGCCCCTAAAGTCTGAGATGGAGAACTTCAGCTGAATCTCTAAACTTCGCTCTGGCTCATCCGAGCGGAGGATGAAAGCTTTCATGATGCTATAGTTAGGGCAGATCGGGCTATCTATCAGTCGAAATTCGATGGTGGGAACAAAGCGGTTGCACTCTAGGTCTGGGTTAGCGCCAGCCTATCGAGGAGAAGGAATCATGAAAGAGAAACATACTGTACGCCTATTGCCAAGGAGCGGGAGAAATCGTACACCTTTAACCCTGATATCCGCAGTTGTGACTGTGGCCATAGCAGCCTGCCTCTATTTGAGCTTCGCCTGGTTCAGGTATGATCGCATGGCCAGACTGGAGGCTGCCGCCTTGGCGCAGTCTGTGGCTTCGCTGATGCATGTGGAACACATCGCGGCACTGACTGGCGAGACCGAGGATCACAATGCCCATCTTGTGGAGCAGTCCCTAAGACAGCTCGTTGAGGTTACAGATTCCATTTATTATGCCTACATTCTAAGACAAGACGACGGGGGCTATACCATTGTTTCGGATTCGTCCTCTGCTGACACCACGGCGTCCCGGCCCACCAAGCGAAGCTGCGAGGAGACGGCGGAGGCTAACCGCATTCCCTTTGAGACGGGGCGCCACTTCATCACCGGGCCGATTTCCACTCCTTGCGGAGACTGGATCAGAGCTTTGGTCCCCATCTTTGATTCTGACAGCACCAGCGTCATCGCCCTCCTTGGGCTCAGCTATGCTGCCTCTGAGTGGCGTGGCAAGTTGTGGAACAGGATGATTCCCGATGTTATCGTCGTTTTTTGCTTGAGTGCCCTTGCTTTCACCCTCGTTCATCTGCTCCGGCGTAATGTCCAGTTGCGAGCAGCGGAGGAATCACGCCAGGAGAGCGAGCGCAGTAAATCGGTGTTTTTTGCCCAACTGCCTGGAATGGCATATCGCTGTAAGAATGACCCCAATTGGACCATGGAATTCGTATCAGAAGGTTCCCTTGAGCTGACTGGCCACAAGGCGGAAAGCTTCATCCTCAATCGAGACATCTCGTATAACGCGATCATCTCCCCCGAGTATCGCGATCTTGTGCGCGAGGAATGGAACCGCGTTGTGCTGCAGCGCAAACGCTATCGCGATCAATACGAGATTATCACGAAATCGGGTGAACGAAAGTGGGTTTTGGAGTTAGGTCAAGCTATCTATGCTGACGATGGCAAGGCGGAGGCGCTCGAGGGCATTGTGCTGGACATCTCAGACCAGAAGGAAAAGGACCGTCAAATCGCTCACCTCAGAAAACACGACTTCCTCACCGGCTTATATAACCGTAGTTTTCTGGAGCAGGAAAGGCAGCGTCTTGATCAAGGGGAGTACTGGCCCCTGTCTGTTGTGATCTGTGACATCGACGGTCTGCGCGTGATCAATGACGCCTATGGTCAAGATGAGGGAGACTACCTGATTATCAAGACGGGGCAACTTATCCAGAACCGCCTGCGCGACACGGACGTCCTGGCTCACACCGGAGGAGGAGAATTTATCGTCCTATTACCCCGCACAGACGGACAGGCTGCATACGATGTTGTCTCGGACGTCGAGAGTTCCATCGATAGCTATAACCGAACCAATGAAAGGTCCCTCTATACCATCAGTGTTTCCATTGGCTACAGTACGAAAGAAGGGCCAGCCCAAGATATGCAGGCTGTGGTAAACGAGGCCCATGAGCATCTGCGTCGTCGTAAGATGTTGAATCAGAACAGCTCCCACTCGGCCATTGTAGCATCGATCATGGCGGCCCTTTATGCCAAGAGCCAGGAAACGGAGGAGCATGGACAGCGTTTAGGGCGATTGAGCACGATGATTGGCAGGGAACTCGACCTCGGGCAATCTGACCTGGATGCCCTGGAGCTGTTATCTAAGCTTCATGATATAGGCAAGATTGGCATTGACGATTACATCTTGAATAAACCCTCCCACTTGAGTGAGGAGGAATGGGCCATCATGAAACAGCATCCCGAAATCGGCCATCGCATTGCCATGACATCGCCTCAGCTCAGGCATATTGCGCCTTATATCCTCTATCATCATGAACGCTGGGATGGAGGAGGATACCCCATGGGCTTACGGGATAAGGAGATCCCGCTGATCGCACGGATTTTGGCTGTAGCTGACGCATTCGATGCTATGACTCAAGATCGGGTATACCGCAAGGCGTTGCCTTTAGACGATGCCCTCACGGAAATTGAGAGGAATGCCGGCACCCAGTTCGATCCCGAAATTGCCGAGCTGTTTGTGGGGCTGATCAGGGAGAGGGGAGAGAACTGGTTGGAGGAAGACTTAACGGGCTGAGGGGACAATTCCGTGATGGAGATCAAGCAGGGCACCAAAAGTTCTTACGTCGGTGGTTCGGAGGATCGCCCTTTGGATGCGATGACCTATGTTCTCTTTGGTGAAGATCGGATCCTCATCGATCATACATTCGTGACGACAGGAGGATCGTTCCCCTCTGCCCAAGCGTAGATGGAGACAGAAAAGGACGATCACGATCGATTGGAGGCGTTAAGGGAGAAAAAACGATCAGGCCCAACCTTCGCCTCGCCCAAAATCTATTGACCGGCCCCGGAATGTTCGATATAGTGGAGCCCATAGCGAGGAGCGTCTGGAGGTTGGCACATGCTGCAAGGGCTAATTTGGGGCTATGGAATCATTCTTGCTTATTTCCTGGTTTCGGCAGGTTTGGCGCTAGTTATTCGTCACTTGATTCCCATTCCTAGAGAAGTATTTCGAAAAAGTCTGCACTTAATTGTTCTAGGGTCCGTATTTGGTTGGGTCTACGCCTTTGCCACCTGGTGGATGGCGGTCCTTGCTTTGATTATCTTTGTTGCCATGGTGCTTCCCCTTTTGCATCTGGCCCAAGGCTGCCCAGGTTACTCCGAGCTCTTGGTAGAGCGCCGACCGGGGGAGATCAAAAACAGCTTGGTCACTGTGTCGGCCATGCTCATCATTCTGATTACCGTTTGTTGGGGTCATTTGGGCCAGAAGTACTTGGTGATCGCATCGGTGGCCGCTTGGGGTTTGGGAGACGCTGCAGCAGCGCTGGTTGGCAAACGCTTTGGCAAACACCACATCGAAGGAAAACGGGTTGAGGGCCGCAAGAGCCTGGAAGGAACCATCTCTATGTTTGTGGTGTCCTTTTTTTCGGTTCTCATCGTTTTGCTGGCCAATGGTTCACTGCGGTCTGGTTATCTCCCCGTTTCGTTTGTGACTGCAGCGGTCAGTGCCGTTGTGGAACTGTACACGAGAGGCGGGATGGATACCATCACATGTCCCTTGGCGGCGTCGTCCGTTCTAATTCCAATGGTCTATTTGTGGGGGGGTCTACGATGAAGAAGACGTCTGGAGAACGAACCCTCCGCGCCTCAGTGCTGCTCAGTTCACCGGGTCCTCTGGTCCTGGGGATCGCTCTCATCTACGGTCGATCCGCCACGCAATTGGCGGACTTTGTGCGGCGTACTGCGGAATTAGCTGCCATTATCGTGTCCTGGATCGTATTCAGAGCTCTTCAGAAAGACGGTGAAAATGATCCAGCTTTAAAGAGGAGGCTGGAGAGAGCGGTCAAGAGTGGAGTCGGTGCGGCCCTTTGTCTTTCAGGCTTGGCCATGCTCTTTATCGCCTTTTTCTCAGCGCACTCGGATCAGCAGAATGTGATTCCCGGTCTGATCATCGCTTTTTTGGGAGTCATCGTTAATTCTTGGTTTTGGTTCCGCTATGGCAAGCTGTATCGGGAAAAACCCGATGCCATTCTGGCTGTACAGAGCCGACTGTATAGGGCCAAGACGGTGGTGGATGTATGCGTAGTGCTGGCTTTGCTTTTTGTGGTTTTGGCCCCGAAGGCAGCGATAACATCCATCGTCGATGTGGGCGGATCCGTTGTCGTCGCCCTTTATCTTGTCAGAAGCGGTATTCTAACAATCCGCAACAAGTTGCCCGCCACCGAGTAGGTGGTTTTTTTGTCCTTCAAAAGGCGTAGAAGCTCCCTTTGGTTCTCCTCTCACTCACCAAAGAAGGTCACTTCGCCACCGAGACTGTATTTTGCACCCACAATGGAGAGAACCCCCTCTTCTGCGCCTTGTTGAATGATCTCGCTTTGCAGTAGCTGCCCTATGACGGCCGTAATGTTGGCATCCGCAACACGCTCATAGAGTTCTGCCCTTGTTCCAGCAAAGGACTGAAGGACGGATTCTGCAGAGGGTTTGATCAAATCTAGAAGATCTGCGATGTGACCGCCTGCCTCGGCCTCGTCTAGCAGGGAGCGAACGGAGGCTTTTACCGCGCCACAACCTTCATGCCCGAGCACAACCACGAGCGGTACGCCTAGTTCTGCGATGGCGTACTCCACACTGCCCAGTGCTAGGGTATCCACGACATTTCCAGCCAGACGAATCACGAACAGATCACCTAGGCCTTGGTCGAAGATGTGCTCTGGCGGGATGCGGGAGTCTGAACACCCCACAATAACCGCAAATGGGTGCTGCGCTACGGCGAGACTTTCCCTTCGTTCCGGCGACAAGTCTGGGTTGTTAAGCCCCTGTAGATAGCGACTGTTTCCCTCCATAAGCCAGGCTAAAGACATTCCTGCTGTCAATGGTTGTTCCCCATGAACCGGTAGGGTGGCCGCAGCCATGATCGCGATCATAAGCAAAACGAGGCAATGCCGTCTTTTCATCCTTCTTCACCATCTTCCCTAAAATGTGATCATCTAGTTCGTTCAGAATTTGCCCAAATCCTGCCTATTCCCTGGCGCGAAAAAATTAGGACCTCCCTTGGGAAATTTGATCCCTGTCATTTTTCCTGAGAGTAGGCCATGCTAGAATCGAGATAGAAACACGGAGAATAAGGGGAAAAGGAGAGACCATAATGACAACATTTAGCGAAGCGAAGGAACGTAACCTCAAGACACTGGAGCAATATGTACCGATTGTGGCACGAGTGCACGGGGGCAGCCACCCCGAGTTCCACCAAGTGCGGCAAGTATTCGCTGCCATGAACGAAAAGCTGAAGGCAGCGGATTCGTCGAGACCCGATCTGACCCATGAGTTCGAGCAGCTGCGGGAAGTCACAGGCGACTACGCCATTCCAGGTGATGTATGTGAGAGCTATGCAGCGGTTTATAGCATGTTAGCCGAACTGGATCAAGCCTACCATCGAGGATAGACGGGATATGTGCCGACGAAACGAAGGAAGAGGGTGACCATATGCAGCGCAGGATCTTGAGGCAGAAGAACATGATCACAGTCACGAGTGGTGCACTGATTACAGTTGGCTTTCTTAGTCTGTGGGCCTGGAGTAATGTCCTGGTCTTCGAGTGGGCCCTAATTATCGCTTCCATCTTGGGTGTAGCACCCATCGCCATCCAAGCCTATCAGGCGCTGAGGGTACGGGTGGTCAGCATCGATGTCCTGGTGACGATCGCCGTCTTGGGTGCATTCCTGATCCGAAACTTTGAGGAATCCGCCATCGTTACTTTTCTGTTTCTGTTCGGCGCCTTTCTGGAGCAGCGCACGCTGAACAAGACACGCTCTGCCATCAAGGAATTGACCGAGATGGCCCCAGAAAGTGCTCTCAAGCAGATGGAGGACGGCCAGTTTGTGGAAGTGGACGTGGAAGAGGTTGATGTCGGTGATATTCTGCTGGTGAAAACCGGGGCCAAAGTCGCTGTGGATGGAAGAGTTCTTGTGGGAGAGGCTAGTATCAATGAAGCGAGCATTACGGGAGAGTCCATACCTGTGGCCAAGGGAGAGGGTTCCCCTGTCTTTGCCGGAACCATCCTGGATAACGGCACAGTGCAGATTGTGGCCGATCGTGTCGGAGAGGATACCACCTTTGGACGAATTATCGAACTTGTGGAGGAAGCCCAGGACTCCAAGTCCGAAGCGGAGCGTTTTATCGACCGCTTCTCCAAGTACTATACACCCGCTGTCTTGGTCTTGTCCTTTCTTGTCTGGCTCTTCTCTCGCCACCTGGAGCTGGCCATTACCATCTTGGTACTGGGTTGTCCCGGTGCGTTGGTAATCGGAGTGCCTGTCTCCAATGTGGCTGGAATCGGAAACGGAGCACGCCATGGTGTGCTGCTCAAAGGGAGCGAAGTGATTGGAGATTTCAGTCGAGTTGATACCATGGTCTTCGATAAGACCGGTACATTGACGGTAGGAAACCCGTCGGTGGCAGAAAAGGCGTACTACGGGGCTAACTACGAACAAGCATTAGCTTATCTGGCCAGCGTAGAACGTGAGTCGGATCATCCTCTGGCCAAGGCCGTCTTGGAGGAAATTGGAGATACAGAAGCCTACGTTGTGGAAAACACGGAAGTCGTCAAAGGGGGCGGAATTGTAGCTACAGTCGATAGCCATAGGGTAGCCGTGGGCAATGCGGCCTTAATGGAACGGGAGTCCGTTGCCCTCAGCGCAGAAGCAAGGGCAGACTTGGCTCGTTTTGAGAAGAACGGAAACTCACTCGTCTTAAGCGCTGTTGATGGGGAGCTCAAGATCATGATGGGCGTCCGTGACCCGATCCGGCCCGGGGTGAAGGAGCATCTACGAAGGCTAAGAAAGCTGGGAGTCAAGAACCTTGTGGTACTATCCGGCGACAACCAGGGAACAGTCGATGTTGTCAGTCGTGAGCTCGGGTTGACGGAAGCATATGGGCACATGCTCCCGGAAGATAAGGCTGCCTACATTAGGAGGCTGATTGAGGAAGAAGGCCGCATTGTTGCCTTCGTGGGAGACGGTGTCAATGACAGCCCTTCTCTGGCCCTGGCGCAGATCGGTATTGCCATGGGTGGAGGCACTGACGTGGCCATCGAAACCTCCGATGTTGTCCTGATCAACTCCGACTTTAGCCGTTTGCCCCATGCTCTCGGTTTGACCAAGGCCACCGCTCGTAACATGCGGCAGAACATTCTGATCGCCGTAGGTGTCGTAGCTGTCCTGCTGGTAAGTCTGATCTTTAGTGATTGGATGAACATGTCCATCGGCATGCTCGTCCATGAGGGCAGTATCCTGGCGGTGATCCTCAATGGGATGCGACTGCTCCGCTACAAACTTCCTGAATAAACCGGGGAATTTGATCGAGATCACGGTATCCTCTGGGAAAAGAGGATAGAATGGAGTTGAAACTTGAACAAAGTTGCGTCACAATAAGAACAGAGGAGGGTATTTGCCCAATGAAAACAGCAACAATCCAATTGGAGACATTGACCTGTCCATCTTGTCTGCAAAAGATCGAAGGGGCACTGAAGAAGCTCGATGGTGTTGACCAAGAATCGACGAAAGTCATGTTCAACTCCGGCAAAGTAAGACTCAATTTCGACGAAGATACCATCTCCATTGATCAGATTAAGGAAGCGATTACGACTGTTGGGTATGAGGTTCAGAAGGCTACCGTGAGATAGTCTCGCTAGGTGATGGGTGAGGTGGAGTGAATGGATTTCAGGCAGCTTGAATCCTTTGTAGCCACAGTTAAACATGGGAGTTTCACCAAGGCAGCGGAGCAGCTGTACTTGAGCCAACCGACCATAACTGGGCATATACAGTCCCTAGAAAACAGACTAGGGACTGTTTTACTAAATCGGTGCGGCAAGACGGTTACCCTGACGGATGCAGGGATGATCCTGTTCAAATATGCTGTCAACATCTTGAGCACTCGGGAGCAGGCTCTTTTCTCCTTAGCTGAATACGAAGGGCGCTTAGAAGGTAGACTGGCCATTGCGTCCAGTACCGTACCGCAGAGATACATACTGCCCAAGTTGCTGGCTGCCTTTCGCGCCCACTATCCCCAGGTTACGTTCGAGATACGCCAATTCGACAGCAAGGGCGTTGTGGACGCCTTAACATCCGCTTATCTGGACTTTGGTTTTCTGGGCGCAGATACGTCCTTGCCAGACTTGGAGCTGATGGAGCTCTGTCAAGGCCGGCTTGTTTTGATTGCCTCTTGCCACGGGAAATTCGCCGAACGAGAAGGGATCGAGATCAGCTGGGATGAAGTGGCGCATGAGGACTTTATCCTCAGGGAAGAAGGCTCGGGAAGCCGGACAACCTTTTTCATGGGGCTGGAGGAGAAGGGCATTGATCCCTGCACTCTTTCTGTGGCGGCTACGATAGAGAACCCCGACACCATCAAACAGTGTGTCCAGGAAGGATTGGGCGTTGCGGTTGTATCGGAACATGCGGTGCAAGACGAGAGCCGTTTGGGCTTGCTCAAGGTTTTCTACCTTTCCGGCTTCGAACACAAACAGACTTTCTACTTCGTAAACCACAAAAACAGAGTGTTAAGCCCAGTGGCAAGTGCGTTTAGAGCCTTCACCGCCGATTACTTCCAATCGCCTGGAGCACCTTATTGATGGCGGAAATGGTGTGTTGGATCTCCGCTTCCGTGTTGAAGGGTCCTGGAGAGAAACGCACCGTCCCTTGGGGAAAGGTGCCCAGAGTCTTATGGGCTGAGGGAGCGCAGTGCAGACCGCAGCGAGTTTGGATGGCGTAGTCCCGCTGGAGATAGTAGGCCACCTCGCCATTGTCGTACCCTTCAAAGTCCGCGGAGACAACAGCCAGGCGGCCATCGGTTTCAGGAAGCCCCGCGATATGGACTCCCTTGATGTTACCAAGACCTTCCAGAAGGAGTTCGGCCAGCCGTAACTCTTTGTTCCGCAGCGAGGCTAAACCCACATCCATAACATACTCGATGGCCTGTTTGAGGCCGCAAATAGCAGGCAGATTCAGGGTGCCTGCTTCAAATTTGTCCGGGAGATAGGGGGGAACCTCTTCTGACTCTGACAAGCTTCCTGTCCCGCCGCTGATCAAAGCGTCGGTCGCTGCGGCCAGTTCTGCACTGATCAAGAACCCTCCAATCCCTTGGGGGGCCAATAGGCCTTTGTGTCCCGTGAAGGCCAGGGCATCTGCCTTGATGCGCTGATAATCGATCTCCAAAAGACCGGCGGTTTGAGCAGTGTCCACAATGAAAAAGAGGTTCCTTTCCTCGCAGATCGCCCCCAGTTCTTCGATGGGCAAGATTGTTCCTGATACATTGGAAGCATGCGTTACAATCACCATTTTGGTGTTAGGTTGAATGTGTTCGCAAAGAGTGCTGGCGGCGAGCCTTCCCATCTGGTCACAGGCCATCCTGGAAACTTGCACACCTTGCCGTTGGAGCTGCATTAGAGGGCGCATCACAGCATTATGCTCCATGGACGAGACCACCACGTGGTCGCCTGGCTCAAGACTTCCCTTCAGCAAGATGTTCAGGGCATAGGTTATGTTCAGTGTGAAGACAACGTTTTCTGGTGTGGGGAAGTTAAAGAACTCCGCCAACAACTCCCTGGTCTCATAGACCATCTCATCGGAGGCCGTCGGAGTGTGGTAACCACTACGATTGGCGTTATCACCGATTTGTTCAATAAAGTGCTTGAGCGCAGCGCCCACCCCTGGTGCTTTCGGGTAGGATGTTGCCGCATTATCCAAGTAGATCCTCACTTAGGCCCACCTCCAAGTCCATTGTACATCAGGCGGGTCTGTCCAGGTATAGGTTTTCCCTATGAATGGCAAGGCAGTATAGGAAAACCCTATTGTACAACGAAACCCTCCCTTGACTATAATCAAGATAGGTATTGCGAAAAGAATTACAAACGCAGCACCAATTCGACGGGGAGGGCGATTGATTTGGGTGATCAGCGCAACATTATTTTGGCCGGGGGGCTCGTTGGATTACTATCAGTCATCCTCGTTCACTTCGGAAACCCAGCCAATATGGGAATTTGTATTGTTTGCTTTATTCGAGATACCGCAGGAGGTTTGGGGCTGCACAGGGCGAGTGCGGTGCAGTATATCCGGCCGGAGTTAATCGGAATCGCCTTGGGTGCTTGGCTCATGGCTCTGGGGAGCGGGGATTTTAAAGCGCGAGGCGGTTCATCACCCTTCACCCGTTTTATCCTCGGTTTCTTTGTGGTGATTGGAGCTTTGATGTTCTTAGGCTGTCCTTTGCGTATGGTACTTAGGATGGCGGGCGGAGATCTCACCGCGATTCTGGGTTTAGTGGGCTTCGCTGTGGGGATATCCATCGGCGTTGTTTTCCTTAACAAAGGGTTTACCCTCAGGAGGACCTATTCCCTGAACAAAGCGGAGGGCTTCTTATTCCCCGCTATGCAGGTGGCGTTCCTTCTCTTACTGGTGATTGCCCCCGTCTTAGTCTACTTTAGCACTTCAGGTCCGGGTTCCATGCATGCACCCATCGCGATTTCTCTCATCGCCGGCCTTCTCGTTGGCGTTGCAGCGCAAAGAACCAGGCTTTGCATGGTTGGGGGTATTCGGGATCTGATTATGTTTAGGGATGCCCACCTGATCAGCGGCTTTTTGGCCATTTTGGTCGTGGCGTTTGTTGGCGCTCTTCTCACGGGCAACTTCAACCTAGGTTTTGAAGGACAGCCGGTAGCCCATAATGATGGGTTGTGGAACTTCTTAGGTATGGTACTGGCTGGACTCGGTTCTGTGCTCTTAGGAGGCTGTCCATTACGTCAGATCATTCTGGCTGCCGAAGGGAACATTGACTCTGCGGTGACCTTGATCGGTATGTTGGTAGGTGCTGCCTTCGCCCATAATTTTGGACTCGCTTCGTCAGGGGCAGGTCCTACGACCAACGGACAAGTGGCCGTAATAATCGGTCTTGTAGCGGTCCTTGTGATTGGGATCGTCAACACCAGTACAATCTCAGAGGCAGTCATGAAAGGAGATGTAAAACTCGATGCTTAATACAGTGGATGCCCGGGGTAGGAGCTGTCCGGAACCTGTGGTGCTTACTCGCAAGGCGTTGGAGCAGTTTCCCCGGGGAGTTCAGGTTATCTTGGACAATGCAACGTCCAGAGACAATGTGAAACGCTTTGCAGAAAGCAAGGGCTATAAGACAGAGACCACAATGGATGGAGAGGACTTTGTTGTGAGGATCGCCAAATAGACATGGAATATATTGCGACTTTTTTTACCCATTCCGGTGCGGTCAAGTACAAGAGGCATCTGAAGACGTTAGGCATTGATGTGGAGTTGCTTCCGGTGCCCCGGAGACTGAGCTCAGACTGTGGGATTGGAGCCAAGTTCCAAACGGAGCGGGATGTAAGTGCGCTTCGTAGCGATGATATGGAAAAGCTCTTCCTGATCGAGGATCAGGGTGAGCGACTGGTATATGATGCAGCCGATCAATGATGGATACCCCTGTGACGGATGGTAAGTCCCAGGGGTATTTCTATGAAGTATTCTTGTAGTTCGTGTTTACATCCCCCAGCTCATCTGCTAGGATCATAGTGGCAGAGTCAAAGCTCCCTGGGGCCAACAGATGGTAAGGCGGACCGCAGCCGCTGCTTTGGGAGATGCGATTGAGCAGGAGTAGCGGGCCCCATGTCTAATCTGTGAAGTAACCCTTGGATGGCGGAAGGTGGAAAGGTGATTTTTAGGTGAGACAACTCCTATCACTTCTTTACATCGCATATTTGCTGTTCGTGCTGCTACTCGTGTTTTTCAGCCGCAAGAAGCCAAATCAGCGCTTTAGCTGGATCTTAGCCCTGATTTTTCTGCCAGGTATCGGTTTGGCTGTCTATCTCTTGTTCGGCAGCGAAAGCTATTGGGCCTACAGACGAAGGATCATCCGCCAGCGGCATAAGGGACTCTTCCTAGAGCTTGATTCGATTATGCGCAAGAGCAACAATCCCGCGGGGCGGGAGCTGTCGGCTAACCAGCGGTTTCATGAGCTCTGGTGCGGGAGCATTTATTCGGACAACAATACGGTGGACATCTTTACCAACGGAAAGCCCAAGTTCGCCAAGCTTTTTGATGATCTCCGAGAGGCGCAAGACCATATTCATGTGCAGTATTTTACGATTCATAATGATCCCATGGGGCAGGAGCTGATCGCCATCCTCAAAGAAAAGGCCAGCCAGGGCCTTGAGGTAAAGCTTCTCTATGATAGCTTTGGGTGCTTTATGACCTTCGTGCGCCCGCTGTTCTGGGAACTGAAAAAGGCAGGGGGGCAAGTGCGGGGGGTCAGACCCTATGCCCGTGCGCTGAACTACCGCAACCACCGCAAGCTGGTGATCATTGATGGTCAGATCGGCTATCTTGGTGGAATGAATGTGGGAGAACGTTATGCATTGGGTGTTCGAGGCAAAGAATGGCGGGACTCCCATATCCGTTTGACCGGGGGAAGTCTGCATGACGTGCAGCAAACCTTTATGTCGGATTGGATTGCATCAACCCGCCGAGAGCCCATTGGGTTTCGCAGGCGGCTGCGCCACTATTTTCCTTCTCCCAAGGAGCAATGGACGGATCAGAATGTCTTGCCGGCCCAGATCGTGGCCAATGGTCTTTACAACAAGTTCATCCATCAAGATGTGATCAACCTGAGCTATTTTAACTTGATCCATCAGGCCAAGAAGAGACTTTGGATTCAAACACCCTATTTTTCGCCATCGGAACCCGTTCTGCAGAGTCTGAAGATTTTGGCCCTGCGCGGCGTCGATGTACGCATCATGACCTCAAGCTACTATACTTTTGGGGGTCTGTTTCATCACAATATAAAAAACTACTACTTTAGGCAGCTGGTGGACGCGGGCGTTAGGGTATTTAGGTATGAAGGTATCATGCATGCCAAGAGTATGCTCGTCGATGATGACATGCTTTGCATCGGTACGGTGAACTTTAATGTCCGCAGTCTCGAGCGTGATGATGAGATTTTCATCTATTTTGAATCCCAAGAACTCAATGCGACCTACTCCGAGATTTACGCCGAGGATTTGAGAAAGAGTGTGGAGCTGGACTATGTCCAGTTCCGCAAACAGACCCTTCTTTCCCGGGCACTGGAGGCCGTGGTCAGCTTGTTTTCTCCCCTGTCCTAGAAGGGAGCGATACCTGTGGAAAAAGCCTACCTATACATTGTTCTCACACGCACCAATACGGTCATTTCCCATTTGATCCGCCTGTTTACTCAGGATGAATACACCCACGCAGCCCTGTCTCTAGACAGCGATCTCCAGGAGATGTACAGCTTCGGGCGCAAGCATACGCATAACCCATTCCTGGGACGCTTCAAACAGGAGCGGCTTGAGCATGGTGTTTACGGATTGGCCAAGCATTTACCAGGGGTAATTCTGGAGCTCGAGGTATCCCCGGAGAACTACGCACAGGCCGCGGAGCTGATTGACCAGTTCCGGTTGAATCACGGAAAGTACAAGTACAACCTGCGGGGCTTGCTCTATGGACTCGTCAACAGGCCAACCACAAGGACGGACAGGTTCCTCTGCTCCCAGTTTGTCTACTACATTCTTCATGAAAGCGGGGTGGTGGACTTTCACACCCCAGCCAGTCTCGTGAGGCCCGTGGACTTTTTGGAGATGGAGGCACGCATCGCCTACCAAGGCGATCTTAAGAAGTTTGCCACAGTCGAGGGTCCGTGTCCCGTTCAGGTGCGACTCTATCACTGGATTCGAGACATACTATGGATATCAAAAGCAAGTTAGCTCCCCTGGTTGGGGAGCTTTTCACCAATGGAAAGGGGAGTGGGATGAGTAGAGCGGTTTCCAAAAAAGAGCGGGCAGCAAGGGAGTTCAGGGAAAACCTGCAGGTTTATCAGTGCCCCATCTGCAGCTCCGCCTTTCTTGCTAAGGAAGGCGGTATACAATGTGGTAGCGGCCACTTTTTCAATTTGGCTCGTAAGGGTTACCTCAATCTGCTGATGGGTGCCCCGAGTACGCACTACTCTAAAGACCTTTTCTCCGCCCGAAAAAATGCCTTTGCCCATGGCATCTACGATCCCCTAGTGGATCAAGTGGCCGCCCTGGTGGAGGCCTCAGGATTGCAGAGGCCCTACGGCGTGGATGCGGGATGTGGGGAGGGATCGTTTCTGGCACGAATCCAGAGGCATCTAGCCGGGGCCAGGTTGATTGGAATCGACATCTCCCGAGACGGCATTCAGCTGGCCTCCACTCACGAACAGCCCATTATGTGGTGTGTAGCGGATTTGGCTGAACTGCCCCTGGCCGCAGGGAGTATGGACATTGTGTTCAATATTCTATCCCCAGCCAATTATGACGAGTTCCGCAGAGTGCTCAAACCCGATGGCATACTGATCAAGGTGCTGCCGGGGGAAGAGTATCTGCGGGAGATCCGCCTTCAACTCGAAGGGATACACTCCTACTCCAATCAAGAGGTTGTGGCCAAACTCCGGGAGAACTTGGAGATTCAAAGACATGTACACTTACGGTATCAAGTTCCCCTCAGCATGGAGTTGTGGCAGCTGGTGATCGAAATGACTCCCCTGACTTGGCATCGCCAACCCGGCGCTGTGCCCCCTTCCGATCTCACGCTAGACCTGGAACTCATCGAGGCGAGATGCGTATGACGCCCTTAGGGGGCACGAGGATTGACTTAGGAGAAAGCCACGTTTTGCACAGAGAAGTGTTTGGTTTTACCTATGAAGTGGTCGTGCTTTCCTTTCTGGTCTTCCTGTTTCTGTCGCATTTGAAGAATTCGAAAACGTCCTATGGCCAGTAATATGGGTTGCCTTCGTGACAAGGACACGTTTTCATCTGGCGCGTTTATGTGGGGCATGGCCTCAAAATATCGCACGGCGATTTTCCCCCTTTCACGGTTTGGATCAACAGTCCGCACAGCAGCAGTCCAACAAAAAGAGCCGCGACTCCACAGAAGACCATAACGGCAGAACCGATCGTATAAGCATCGGCCAGGGAATAGAAGATTTGACCTTCAAAAAGCAAGAACAGTATCCAGGAAGAAAAAAGGGAATCGACGAGAACGGACAACCGGCGGTTGTCGATTTCGAATGTCCTTCGGGCATCTTCCGACATAGATTTCTCCTCTTTCCTCAAGGGTTGCATCTGCCTGAAAGTACGTGTCGAGTCTCCTTCGACGTGATGTCGCCAACTTCGTTTCTTATTTCATTCTTAGTGAAAGAAACTGCCTTTCATGATCGCGACCTTTCGTCGGAATAATTATGGTGGAAAATGCTCGAGTTTACAGCAACTTCGGTGCGGACTCGGAAATAATTCGCAAATTATGTTGGCTCCCTCGGTTAGAGATCACTGCGGCATTCGCAAATGGCGGGTGCCACGTTTTGGATTGCGAGGATGCAATAGAGGCGTCTTTTCCCCTGTTGACGAGAGAACGGCGCATCGATCATGTTTTCCCGCCGCCTGAGCACAGTGTCTGGGACATGATGTTTCCAAAATGGACAAGAAAACGGCATAGCCGCAATTGCCGACTATGCCGAGGTTTTCAAGGGTACGAAATCCCGAGGTGAGGATAGCTTTTGGGCGCCTCTTTTGATCATGGCAAAGGGCCTATCCCTTTACCGCACCGGCTGATACACCCTTCGTGATCTGCTGTCTGAAGATGAGGTAGAAGATGACCATGGGGACCAGCCCGATTGTGAGAGCGGCAAACTGCCGCCCATGGTCTGAGGCCAGTGCACCAGAGAACTTAAGAATACCCACAGGGAGCGTGCGCAAGGCATCTCGGGAGACAAGAATATTGACCAGCATAAACTCGTTCCAGACACCAGAGACATTGAGGATAGCCAATGTCACCGCAACGGGTTTGGCCATGGGTGCAACAATGGAACCGAAGATCCTGAAGTACGAAGCCCCGTCAATGCGGGCAGACTCCACTACGGAGTCGGGAATTGATTTGATGAACTCGGTGCACAAGTAGATCCCAATGGGAAGTCCCATCCCCACATAGGGGATCAACACACCGAGCCGAGTATCATAGAGCCCAACCATAATCGACATCAGAAAGAGCGGGACCATGATGGACTGAATGGTAAGCAAAATGCCGATGATAAAGCTTCCATGCAGGAAGGATGTTGCCTTCGATCGAATCTTCGCAAAAGCGAAACCAGCCATCAGGGAAAAGACAATAATCACAAGTGTTGATGTTGCTGTAAAAAAAATGCTGTTGACAAATAGAGTGTCAAACTGGGCCAGGCGCCAGGCCGTGGGGTAATTACTAAATGTGGGTCGTTGCGGCCAGCCTAAAAGATTGATCTGAAACTCTGTATTCGTTTTCAGCGAGCTAATCGACAGCCAGTACAAAGGATAGAGTGTGAGAATGGTAAAAACGGCGACCATGATGTAGACAAAAAGTCGCAGAGCTGGATGAAAATCACTTTTCCTGATCTTGTTCATTCTTCTCGACCCCCAAACTTCATCTCTGTCAGCTTGACCATGACGATCAGCAAGAAGCTGACTAAGACCATGAACACAGAGATGGCATTGGCTAAGGGGTAGTTCGGTGAATGCCGAAAGGCAGTGTCATACATGTATAAGGCCAATACCGACGTTCTGCGAGCAGGATTGCCGGCAGTCATAGCATAGAGCAGGTCAAAGCTCTTCAGGGATCCTGAGATGGCCAGAATACAGGCGGTAACAATCACGCCAGAGAGGGCCGGCAGCATGATGCGAATTAGGACCTGCCATTCTGTGGCACCATCAATACGAGCCGCTTCAATGAGTGCAGGGTCAATCTTCTGGAGGTTGGCAAGGAAAATAATCATGTATGTACCTGTGTACATCCAGAGGATCACAAAAAGGACGGGCAAAATGGCTAATTGTGGATCAATGAATAGTTCATTCTCCCATCCTGGACTCAGGGTTTGCATAAACTTGGTGAAAGGTCCGTAGGGGGAGAAGAAAGACTGCCACAATCGGCCTACCACAATAGTCGATATGACGCAGGGCAGATAAATGATCGTCTGAAAGAAATCACCAAATTTGACCAGTTTGCGGTGGATGACATAGGCAAAGAGGAACCCCAGGGGGATCTGGCCAAAGACGGACACCGCCATGATCAAGAGGTTGTTCTTCAGGGATATCCAGAAAAAGCGATCGTTGAACATCCGCAGGTAATGGGTAAAGCCGACCAGGCGAATATTGGGGTTGTTAAAGATCACACCGCCGTTATAGTTCGTTAGGCTAAGCACAAAAGAAAAAACCGCAGGGAAGGCCATCACAGCCCAATACACTGCTACCGCCGGTAGAACCAGTAGAAGGTAAGCACGGCGTTCCTCGGTCCACCACTGGGTTACCTTGTTCATAGGGACTTTCCTCCTTGCGAGCAAGGGGTGGGCCCAGAATGAGGCCCCACCCCTAATGGTAGCTCTGTCCGGTTATTGACGTGCAAACCAGGCATCAAATGCTTCTTGTGTCCTTTCAGCCACTTCCATGGGCGTAGCAAATCCGAGGCCGATTTCCTGAAGACCGATGTTAATTGGTGTGTAAACATCGCCTTCGAAAATGTTGTCCAGAACCTCAGTGGTGGTTAGAATGTCTTCGTAGTAACGGATTCTCTCGATCACTAGGGGTTCTAGCTGATCGGAGGTGACGTCAACACGGCTAGGAATGGTACCAGCGGTCTCTAGACGCAGCTTTTGCACTTCTGGACCCTGTAGCCATTTGATCAATTCCCAGGCAGCGGCTTCCTTGGCCGATCCGGCTTCGATCTTAGCATTCATGCCAAAACCCACACCCACGACACCCGAGGAGGATGCTTTGGTGATTTCGCCGGGGATGGCTGGGAAAATGGTCATCATAAACTCATCTTGCCGCTCCACGGGAATCAAAGCTTCGCCTGTGGTCGGATCGGTGAGGAAGTTGCTCACTTTCCAGTCGCCGTCAATCATGAAAGGAGCACGACCGGTGGCGAAGAGCCCGTTTACTTCCGCGTAGTTCGTGTTCATGATTTTCCTGTGGAGGACGCCATCTTCATACATCTGCGCATAGAACTCAAGGGCTCCAACAAACTCAGGATCGGTAAACTTGGCTTCGCCAGCTAGGATCTGGTTGAGCTTTTCGTCACCCACAAGGCGGCCAACGATCATGGAGAAGAGGCAGGACTGAATGACCCAGTCATCTTGTGCACCCATGAGGATGGTGTCAAGCCCGTTTTCCTTGAGGACGGGAACGATAGCAACCAAATCTTCATAGGTCTCCGGCATTGAAAGCCCTAGGCTGTCAAGGAGAGCGAGGTTCACATAGAGGGCGTGACTGGAGGTCATGGTCTGGGGTAATTCTGCCAAGTAACCGGCTGCTTGGGGAGCCAACACGGCTTCTTGATAGTATTTTGCATCGTCGCCCAGAAGCGGTCTGAGATCCTTGACCAATCCCAGTGTGTGCAGGGAGGTGGACCGCCCGCCTGGCCACATGTAGATTACGTCTGGAAGTCTGTCAGCGGCGGCATAGGCTTCGGTCTTTTGATGGAACGCTTCCAGGAAGAGGTCTTCTCTCTCAACAATGATGTGAGGATTACGTACCGAGAACTCGTACCAGACTTCGTTGATCTCCCTTTCCGCACCTGGAGAGGTGAGGTCAAAATAGTTAAGAACCGTGATTTTGATGGGTTCCTCAGCCAACGCCGCAGGGACAAACACACCAGAAACTAAGAGAAACGCCAAAAGAACGAACATGGACTTTTTAAGCATTGTCGTACCTCCTTGTTTATTTTGAATCAGCCAACGGAAAATCGAACAATTTGTTAAGTACACCACCTCCTGACTCTTTCAACGCGCTTCACCTAGCAAAAGGCACAGAGAAGGGAGTGAACCAATGATCGATCACTAACCCAGCCGCACCAAGCAGGTCAACATTGTCATCAAAGGAGGAGCCGAGTATGGTAGCATGGGAAGGTATCCCAGATTGTTCCAGGATTGTGTTGTAATATCTTTGACAATACTCAACAATGTCCTCCTTAAAGCGGCCCCAAAACCCACCAATTGTGATGATGTCAAGATCAAGGGGAATCCCCCAATGGGCGCAGGCTAAAGCTAACACTGGAGCTGTTTCCTGTACGATTTTCACCGACGCTTCTTCGCCCTCCTGAACCCTCTGCAGGAACGCCGAGAGTGCGACTTTCTCTCCGGTTCTCAGCAGGTAGCGGGCTTGAACGTCTCCAAAGTATACATAGGTCTCCAAACAGCCTCGCTGCCCGCAGCGGCATCGCTCACCGTCGGGAACGAGCGGTATGTGACCTATTTCGCCAGTGACAAAATGCGGTCCGGTAAGCAGTGTTCCATTGGAGATGATTCCAGCGCCAGCCCCTGATTCAGTCTTAATGTACATGGAGTTTTTCGTGTCTCTGGCATTGCCCAGCCAGAGTTCGGCCAAGGCACAGGCATTGGCGTCGTTTTCCACAAAGACCGGTAATCGAAGGCTTTCACCTAGAATGCTGGCGATGGGGACATCGACCCACCCAAGGTTGACGGAGCGAATCACGCGTCCTTCTTCCGGCTGGCAGATACCTGAGACCGCAACACCAATTCCGATGATGTGTTCTTGCTTAATGGAAAGCGATTCGAAGGATCGTTTGAGCGAAGTGATCACTGTGTCTAAGAGGTCATCTGGAGCCAGGGATGGAGGGTTCAGGTACTCCAGTGTCAAGATCCGTCCCTCTAGGTCCAGGATGGCAATTTGACTGTCATCCCGCAAGAGTTTGACAGAGGCGACATAAAGCTTGCTTTGATCAATGTGCAGGTAAACGGGTCGTCGGCCACCCGTCGACTTGCCCGGACCGCCCTCCAAGACTACTCCTTGCTTGATCAGGTCAGCGGTGATCCGGGTGATGGTTGCAGGGCTCATCCCGGTAAGTTCGGTGAGCTGGGATCGGGAACAACGACCGTACTCATAGAGGGTCCTGAGGACTGTAGAAGCGTTATATGTACGTACTAGACGGGTAGTGCTAATGGGCCGGCCCAACCAACTCACCAACTTTCTTCCACTGTGAAAACATCTAATTTAATGTTAACCTATACCTTGCTTTCTTGCAACACTTTTGTGCTAAATTTTGTATTCAATTTTGTCCTGACCTTTTTTGATGGAGAAAGATCAGACCAAATCTGCAAGGACTATGTTATTCCAATGTGGAATACGGTAGTTGGTCGCAAATGATTGGAGTGTAAAAAGGGGTAGATCGATGTTGAAACTAGTGTTAAGCGGTTCCGACTTGAGTGGTCATGATGTGGTCCGGGCCATCAGAGAAGGTTGGCCTGTGGAGATAGATCCCTTGCAGCGCAACGAGGTTGTCAAGTCCAGAGCCCTGGTTGTGCACCTGTTACGTGAAGGTTTACCAGTCTACGGCATCACCACCGGATTCGGCAAATTGGCTGAGACCTCCATATCGGGAGAAAAGGTGGAGGACTTACAGCGAAATTTGATTCTGAGCCATAGCTGCGGTGTGGGGGAACCCTTTTCTAGCGAGATTGTCAAAGCGATGATGATCCTAAGGGCAAACGCTCTCATGAAGGGGCATTCGGGTATCCGACCCGAGGTGATTGAGCGCTTGGTGCAAATGGTCAACTTGGATGTGGTGCCGCTCATTCCCAGTCAAGGTTCTGTCGGAGCAAGCGGAGATTTGGTTCCCTTAGCCCACATGTCAGCGGCGCTGATCGGAGAGGGGCAGGCCTATCATCAGGGACGGCTCTTCTCTGCAGCCGAGGCCCTGAAACGGGCTGGCTTAGACCCCGTGTCCCTGGAAGCCAAAGAAGGATTAGCCCTGATTAATGGTACGCAAGCGATGACGGCCCAAGGAATCTTGGCGCTCCATGACGGTGGCGTCTTGCTCAAGAGTGCAGATATTACCAGCAGTCTGACCATGGAGGCGCTTCTGGGTATTCCCAGTGCCTTTGATCAGCGAGTCCACACCCTTCGATCCCATAGGGGGCAAGTGGAGACCGCGGCCAATTTGCGCCGGCTTCTATCTGGAAGCAGCCTCGTGCACAACAAGATCCAGGAGCGCATGCAGGACGCCTATTCTTTACGCTGTATCCCCCAAGTACACGGGGCCTCCAAGGATGCCTACAGATATGTTGAAGGTGTGCTCCATACAGAGATCAACTCCGTTACCGACAACCCCATCCTGTTTCCTGAAAGCGGCGATGTGATTTCGGCGGGTAACTTTCATGGCCAGCCCGTTGCCTTGGCGCTTGACTTCTTGGGAATAGCCCTCTCGGAAATCGGTAATATCTCAGAGCGGAGGATCGAACGCTTGGTCAATCCGCAGCTGAGTGATTTACCGCCATTCTTGTCCGAGGATAGCGGGTTGAACTCGGGCTACATGATACTGCAGTACACTGCGGCAGCACTGGTCTCCGAAAACAAAGTGCTGTCCCATCCAGCTTCGGTCGATTCCATTCCCACCTCAGCAAACCAGGAGGATCATGTGAGCATGGGCAGTATTGGTGCCCGTAAAGCCCTGCGTATATTGGCTAATGTTCAGAACATCGTGGCCATCGAACTATTGTGTGCCTGTCAAGGGCTCCAATTTCGAGACAGGGAAAAGTTGGCTCCAGCAACTCGCGCAGTCTACGATTTAGTGCGCAAGCATGTGCCCCCATTGAAACAGGATCGGTTCCTGGAACCAGAGATGGGAGTTGCGCGGGAGCTGCTTGCTTCAGGTCAGTTGCTGGCAACGGTGGAAAACATAATTGGATGTCTAAACTAGGGGAGGTAAAAAGATGATCAGAGCACCACGAGGAACGGAGTTAAACTGTAAGGGCTGGCATCAGGAAGCAGCTCTGCGTATGTTGATGAACAATCTCGATCCTGAGGTGGCAGAACGCCCAGAAGACCTCGTTGTCTACGGGGGCAGCGGAAAAGCCGCCCGCAATTGGGAAAGCTATGAAGCCATTGTGCGCACGCTAAGAACCTTGGATCACGACGAGACTCTTCTGGTACAATCGGGCAAACCTGTAGGCGTTTTCCGTACGACCCCCCACTCGCCTCGAGTGCTGATTGCCAACTCCAACTTGGTTCCCGCTTGGGGCAATTGGGAGCATTTTCGGGAACTGGAGAAGAAAGGTCTCATCATGTTTGGTCAAATGACAGCAGGCAGCTGGATCTACATTGGCACGCAGGGCATCTTGCAGGGGACCTATGAGACCTTGGCCGAGCTAGCTCACCAGCATTTTGCAGGTTCTCTCCAGGGGCGTCTAGTCTTGACCGCGGGGCTCGGCGGTATGGGTGGCGCTCAACCTTTGGCTGTAACCATGAACGGCGGGGTGGCCATCGTGGTGGAGGTGGATCCAGAGCGCATCGAAAAGCGACTGGCCACGAGGTATTGTCAAGTATTCACAGAGAGCATCGATCAGGCCCTGAACCTGGCCCAAGAGGCGCAAAGAAAGGGTGAGGCGCTCTCCATAGCCCTGTTGGGTAATGCGGCCGAGGTTCTACCGGAATTTGTGCGGCGAGGCATCACGCCCGATGTGGTCACAGATCAGACCTCAGCCCATGATCCCTTAAACGGCTATATTCCCCTTGGTTACAGCCTGGAAGAAGCGGCTAAGCTGAGAGAAGAGGAGCCGGATCGCTACATTCAGTTGGCCAAGGCCTCCATGGGCGCCCATGTCCAAGCCATGCTGGACTTAAAGGAGCGGGGAGCAGTGGTCTTTGACTATGGTAACAACATTAGGCAGCAGGCGAAAGATGTGGGCGTGGAAAATGCCTTTGACTTTCCCGGCTTTGTGCCCGCTTATATTCGCCCCCTGTTCTGTGAGGGCAAGGGTCCTTTCCGCTGGGTCGCCCTGTCAGGTGATCCTGAAGACATCCACAAAATTGATGATCGGCTCTGCGAGGAGTTTGCCGACAATGAGCGCTTGGTACGCTGGATCAAGATGGCCAAGGAACAGGTGGCCTTTCAAGGTCTGCCGTCCCGCATCTGCTGGCTAGGCTATGGGGAGCGGGCCCGCTTTGGACTTTTGATCAATGAGATGGTGCGATCAGGTGAACTCCGAGCTCCCATTGTGATTGGCCGAGACCATCTTGATGCTGGCTCTGTAGCCTCTCCACACCGTGAAACCGAGGGGATGAAAGATGGCAGCGACGCCATCGCCGATTGGCCCATCCTCAATGCTTTGGTTAACGCCTGTGCCGGCGCCAGCTGGGTTTCTCTTCACCATGGCGGTGGAGTTGGAATCGGATACTCCATTCATGCCGGCATGGTTGTAGTCGCTGATGGCACCAGTGAGGGTGCCGAACGCCTGGAACGTGTGCTCACATCGGATCCTGGCCTGGGCGTTGTGCGCCATGTGGATGCCGGCTATGATTTGGCCATCCAGACGGCGCAAGAGAAAGGGATCCGAGTACCAATGCTGGAGAAGTAGGGGGGAAAGACGAGATGACAGCAGCGCAGATTGTGCAATGTGTACCGAATATTAGTGAGGGTCGTCGCTTGGATGTGGTGGAGCAGATCGTCGCTCATATCCGCCAAAGCGAAGGAGTACAATTGCTGGACTATTCATCGGACGATGATCACAACCGCACGGTGATCACCTATGTGGGAGAGCTGGCCGCTGTGGAGGAGGCGAGCTTTCGACTGACACAAGCTGCAGTAGCGCAAATTGATATGGAAAAACACAAGGGCGCGCATCCCAGGATAGGGGCTGTGGACGTGATCCCCTTTATCCCCATCCAAGGCGTAACGATGGCGGAATGTGTGCAAGGCGCCAAGCGTCTAGCTGAGCGTATCTCTACCGAACTCGCCGTTCCCACATATCTCTATGGGGAAGCAGCCCTAAGACCCTCCAGGAAGAATTTGAGCAATATTCGCAAGGGCAACTATGAGGGGTTGCGGGAGACAATCCAGGATGAAGGGAGAGACCCCGATTTCGGGGAACCCAAAATGCACCCCACTGCAGGAGCGACTGTGGTGGGAGCCCGGATGCCCCTTGTGGCTTTTAACGTGAACCTCGGGACAAACAGAATCGATATTGCCAATAAAATCGCCCGCAACATTAGGGAGCGCAATGGCGGATTTAAGAACGTGAAGGGCATGGGTGTCGCCTTGGAAGAACGGGGCGAAGTACAAGTTTCTATGAACCTGGAGAACTACCAGGCCACTCCCATTTATCGGGTTCTGGAGACCATTCGGCGCGAAGCAGCTCGTTATGGCGTAGCGGTGGTGGGTACCGAGCTCATTGGTCTTGTTCCGCAGCAGGCCCTGCTCGATGTAGCCGAGTGGTATCTGCAGCTTGAAGATTTCCATCCCAACCAGGTTCTGGAGAACCGTCTGGGCTAGGGGAGAGAAGATGAAAAACAGAGTGAAGGTAGATCTGCTAATCAAGAATGGACAGGTCGTGACGGCCTCGCATAAGGAGTATCCGGCACGGGGAAACAAGATGAAGCATCTTGAGGTTATTGAGCGAGGCTGGGTGGCCTGTGCAGGGGACAAGATTGTAGCGGTTGGATCAGAAGAAGAGGTGTCCGCCGCGGTGGAAATCGGCGAGAAAACGCAAGTGATTGACGCTACGAACCAGGTTGTCAGCCCTGGGCTGATCGATCCCCACACACACCTAGTTTTTGGTGGAAGTAGAGAGGATGAGTTCTATCGCAGAGCTCAAGGCGCCGATTATATGGACATTATGCGCTCTGGCGGCGGTATTGCCAGCTCAGTTAGGGCCACCCGGGCCACTCCCCTTGAAGACTTGGTGGCCTCAGCTCGCCAGCGCCTGAACTGGATGCTGCGCATGGGGGTCACTACCGTCGAATGTAAGAGCGGTTATGGTTTGGACCTCGATACGGAGCTGAAACAGCTAGAGGCTGTGCGCATTCTCCAAGGGTCCCAACCCATTGAGCTAGTCTCCACCTTTTTAGGCGCCCATGCATGGCCCGGGGAATTCAAGGATGATCATCAAGGCTATCTGGATTTTCTAGTTGAGATCGCCCTCCCGAGAATCAGAAACGAGGGTCTGGCGGAGTACGTGGATGTCTTCACCGAAAAGGGCGTCTTTTCTGTGGAACAAAGCCGACGTATCTTCCAAAAGGCCAGTGAGCTTGGCTTTAAACTCCGGGTTCATGCCGATGAGATGCACACCTTAGGTGGTGCCGAGCTTGCAGCTGAGATGGGCATGTCCAGCGCTGATCACCTCTTGATGGTATCGGAACAAGGTATCAAGGCTCTATCCGAGAGCGATGTCATTCCGATCTTGCTGCCGGGCACCGCCTTTGCTCTCCGCAAGCCCTATGCGCCGGCCCGCAAGATGCTTGATGCAGGATTGCCACTGGCTCTGGCCACGGACTTTAACCCCGGGTCAAGCCCTACGGCCAACCTAGCACTGGTCATGTCCATCGCCTGTATCCACATGGCCATGACACCCGAAGAAGTGTTTAACGCCGTCACGATTAATGCCGCTCATTCCCTCGGGCGCAGTAACCGATTGGGCTCAATCGAGGTGGGCAAGCAGGCTGACCTGGTCCTCTTTGATGTGGACAATTATCGAAAGATACCGTACTTCTTCGGAGTCAACTTGGTGACGAAGGTGATCAAGCGAGGCCAGCTGGTCTGAAATGATGCAGAAAGCGGTGATGTTGTGTTAACGGACTTGACGATTCGAGAGTTTTCACGGGATTTGGGTTCAGAAAAACCCGCGCCAGGGGGTGGCAGCGCTTCCGCACTGGCGGCTTCTCTCGCCGCCTCCTTGGTGAAAATGGTGGCCCACTTAAGTGGTGAAGGCCAAGGGGAATTACTGCACCGGTCGCAGAGCCTAAGCTGCGAGCTCCTGGAGCTGGTGAACCAGGATACCGAGGCCTTTAACGAAGTCATGGGTGCTCTGAGACTCCCTAAAGCAACGGACGAGGAGAAGAGGGAGCGGCGCCAGGCTATTCAGTCCGCAACACGCCGAGCCACAGAAGTACCCTTGCGCATTGTGGAGCTTGCCTTGGACGTGCTTGTTCTGGCCAAAGAGATGGCCTTGCACGGAAACAAGAACGCGCTGAGTGACGCTGGGGTGGCCGGACTCTTGGCTGCGGCCGCCTGCCGGGGAGCAGCGTACAATGTGTTGATCAACCTCCCTGGTTTGAAGGACGAAGAGTTTGTCGCCGCAGCAAAGAGGCGTCTTGAGGTGCTGCTAGGCCAAGCGAAGACGCTAGAAGAAGTGATTGATGCCCATGTTCGAGGTGTTCTAGGGTAAGTTAGCGCTTGGAGAGCATAGTGTACCAAGCGATGGCGTGCTTTCAGCCTAGATCCCTCTTTTGGAGGTCCTTGCCGAATATCGCCAGCGGGAGATGGGGTCCCTGTTGATCAAAACCATCCTAGCAGAGCTGCCAGGCGTGTACATGGTTGATCTCTGCTGCGATCAAAAGATGCAGACCTTTTACGAGACGTTGGGTATGCCCAAGTCCTACGGGATGATCACCCTGAACCGAAACTGCCTCTACTGGAAAGAAGCGGGACCGAACAATGTTCGCTGGGATAACAGAATCTGCATGGACATTCCTGATTTCTGCGGAAAGCAGGCGAGCCTGATTCCAGGTCCTTGACAGTCCGGAAAGGGCTGTGGTACTATGTCAGGTATAGAATAACGTTGCGGGCTATGAAGGATTCAGTAGCCGACCATGGGTACCAAGAGAGCAGACTGGTTGGTGCGAAGTCTGTAGAACATGGTCAGAGGAGCCAACCTCTGAGGCGAATTACACTCCGGAGCCCAAGCAGACGCCTGAAGAGGCGATTCTGCTTCGGACACCATCCGTTAGCATGGTTGAGGTGCGTTCCCTACATGGAAGCGCATGAACAAAGGTGGTACCACGGGTCCTCTCGTCCTTTAAGGATGGGGAGGATTCTTATTTTGAGGGAGGAATTCTGATGAGGAATGCATTTGATGTATTGGACGAACGGGGCTTTATTGAACAAGGCACCCATCCTGAAGAACTCCGGGAGCTTTTAGGCAAGGAGTCTGTGACATTCTACATTGGTTTTGACGCCACTGCGTCAAGCCTAACCATGGGTCACCTCATTCCCCTGATGGGTATGTTACATCTCTACCGGGCCGGGCATCGTCCTATCTTTCTCTTAGGCGGAGGCACCACCATGATTGGGGATCCCTCCGGCAAGTCGGATATGCGCCAGATGCTGTCCCAGGACATCATCAATGCCAATGTGCAGAGCTTTCGCCGGCAGTTCTCTAAGTTTGTCAACTTTGACGATGGATCAGCCATTATGGAGAACAATGCCAATTGGCTCCTGGACTTGAACTTTATGGAGTTTATGCGTGATGTGGGCCGCCATTTCTCTGTAAACCGCATGCTGACCCTGGAGACATACAAGTCCCGCCTCGAGGCTGGGCTCACCTTCCTCGAGTTCAGTTACATTCTGACGCAGTCCTACGACTTCCTGGAGCTATTCCGCCGCTACAACTGCCGCCTGCAAATGGGAGGCAATGATCAGTGGTCGAACATCATCGGAGGATATGAACTGGTACGCAAGGTCGAAGGTGAAGCAGTATACGGACTCACCCTGAAGCTTCTCACCACAAACGCCGGAACAAAGATGGGGAAAACAGAAGCAGGAACCATTTGGCTTGACAGCGAGCGTACCAGTGCCTATGACTTCTACCAGTACCTGCGCAACGTGGATGATGCGGACGTGGAGCGGATGTTAGCACTCTTGACCTTCCTACCCATGGAGGAAGTGCGGCGGTTAGGGTCTTTGCCAGGTTCCCAGATTAACCAAGCGAAAGAAGTCTTGGCCTATGAAGTGACCAAGTTCGTCCATGGAGAAGAGGAGGCCGCGAAGGCGCAGGCTACGGCTAAAGCACTATTTGGCGGAGGAGGCAGGGACGAGAATATGCCCTCTACCACCTTTGCCAAGGAGACCTTTGCGGCTGGGATGGACATTTTGAGCCTGCTTGTGGAAACTGGCCTGGCCTCCAGCCGCAGCGAGGGCCGACGTTTAGTACAGCAAGGTGGTGTCGCTCTAGATGATCAGCGCGTTGAGGAGATTGATCGCCTAGTGACGGTCCAAGATTTTTCCCGTGATACGCTGATCATCCGTAAGGGCAAAAAGGTGTACCACCGGGTTGTGATCGAATAATCCATCCTTTAAAAAAGCTAGGCCATGGCTGCCTAGCTTTTTTTGTTGACAAAGAATAGTTTTCGTATAGAATAGTTTATGTTGCGAATTATTTTCCTTGTGAATAGTTAGGGTGAGTTGGATTGTCTGAAGGCGATTTAGTGATGGAGTTAATCGAAACACTGGAGGGCTTGCGGCGTTACAAGGGCTGGTATCGTGGACACGCCTGGCCGGTGCGGAAGAATGCCATGGTACTTCTGATGTTCTTGCATCACCACCAATGTCCAAAATCTTTGGGCCTGCAACCCTCCGAATTGGGAGATATGCTGAGGCTAACCCGTCCTACAGTGACTACCTTGGTTAACTCGCTGGAAGAGGAAGGTCTTGTGGAAAGAATCAATGATGACGAAGACCGTAGGGTGGTTTTTGTACGGCCAACAAACGAAGGCGCCGCTTTGGTGCAGCGTATGAAGGAAGAGTTTGCCGCAAGAATCAGGGAGATCATGGACTATCTCGGTGAAAAGGACGGAAAAGAACTGATCCGCATCACCCGCAAAGTACGGGCTTTCTTGGAGAGCCAACCAGAAAACGCAGATGGGGGCGGTCCTTCATGTGGAGACTGAGGGCCTACGCCAAGCCTTATCTGGTCACCGTTGCGGTGGTGGCAGTCTTGGTCTTCCTGGAAGTGATGGCCACACTGAAGCTGCCCGATTTGATGAGTCAAATTGTGGACGAAGGCATTGCCTTTGGGAACATCCCTCTGATCTGGAACACCGGAGGCGTGATGCTGGTGGTGGCACTGGGAGGAGTACTGTGCGCGATTTTAGGCAACTTCCTGGCTTCAAGGGCTTCTACTCGTTTCGGGCGGGATCTGCGTTTCGCGGTCTTTAGCCGTGTGGGAGAATTTGCTCCTAGGGAGTTCAATCAGTTTGGAACTGCATCCCTGATCACTCGAACCACCAATGATGTGCAGCAGATGCAGCAGATGTTTCATACCAGCATGCGCATGGCCATGCGAGCCCCCCTGATGGGGGTAGGCGGCGTGTTGATGGTGGTCCGCAAGGACTCTAGCCTCGCTTTGATGCTCTTGGGTCTCATTCCCATCATCGCCATTACCATCATCTTTGTGATTGTGAAGGGAATTCCCCTCTTTAAGAGCCTGCAGCAGAAACTGGACAGGTTGAATTTGGTGCTCCGGGAACAACTCATGGGGGTGCGGGTCATTCGCGCCTTTGATCGCGGACAGTATGAACAGGAGCGCTTTGACCGCTCCAACCGTGATCTTACGGGCATGGGGTTGAGGGTAGGACGCCTGATGGTGACTTTGATGCCCATTTTGGGCCTGATCATTAATTTTACCAATATCTTGATTCTATGGTTCGCAGCGAAGCGAATCGACCTGGGTTTGATGCAGGTGGGTGACTTGATGGCTTTTCTCCAGTACACTATGCAGATCTTCATGGCGGTTATGATGCTGTCCATGCTTTTTGTGATGCTTCCCAGGGCCTCCGCTTCCGCGGAGCGAATCGCTGAAGTGCTGGACACGGAGGTAGCCATTGGGGATCCCGAAAAGCCGGAGAGGATCGAATCCGGCGTTGGAGTTGTTCGTTTTGAGGATGTGACCTTTCGATATCCAGGTGCGGCAGAACCTGTGTTGAATAAGATCCGTTTTACTGCCTATCCAGGCCAAATAACGGCCATCATTGGAGGAACAGGTTCAGGCAAATCCACCATTCTTGATCTTGTTCCCCGTTTTCACGATCCGGAGCAAGGGCAAATTACCTTAGACGGGGTGGATCTGCGAAACCTCTCCCAAGAGGACTTGCGTTCACGCCTCGGGTATGTTCCGCAAAAAGCGGTGCTCTTTTCCGGAACAATTGCTTCGAATATACGAGGTGGTAAGCGGGATGCCACCGATGAGGAAGTTCGAGCTGCAGCGGACGTGGCTCAAGCCGCAGGGTTCATTGAAGAAAGAGAAGAAGGCTATGACAGTTACATCGCCCAAGGGGGCACCAATGTCTCTGGGGGACAGAAGCAAAGACTCTCCATCGCCCGGGCACTGGTTCGCAAACCCCAAATCTACTTGCTTGACGATACCTTTTCGGCTTTGGATTACCGAACCGATGCCCTTCTTCGCACGCAGTTAGCGACGTATGCGAAGGATGCGACCATTATTGTGGTAGCACAACGGGTTAGCACAATTTTGCATGCGGATCAGATTCTTGTGCTTGATCAAGGGAAAATCGTGGGCCAAGGAACTCACGAAACCCTCCTGGCGGACTGCGAAGTCTACCAGGAGATCGTGGCTTCCCAATTCGGAGAGGGGGCTGTGTCATGAGTAAACGAACACCCTCAAGAGGTCACCGAGGTCCCGGCGGCGGCTATGGACCGCGGGGGATTGGGAGGCCGGTAGACAAAGCAAAGGATTTTAAAGGAACGCTGAGGCGGCTAGTTCGCTACATGGGCCATCATAGATGGAGTCTCCTTTTTGTTTTCCTGGCAACCATTTTGAGCACCGTCTTTGGGGTCCTGAGTCCCAAGATCCTGGGTCAAGCTACCACCATCCTTTTTGACGGCATGCTAAGAAGGCTGCAAGGGCTTTCAGGGGTTGGTGTGGATTTTCCCGCCATCGGCCGCGTCTTGCTCATGTTGGCCACTGTCTATGTGGTCAGTACGATCTTTGATTACGTTCGGCAGATCCTGATGGTGAATGTGGCTCAAAAGACAGTGTATGATATGAGGAGAGACATCAACGAGAAGTTGGCCCGACTTCCTTTGAAATACTACGATGCCACCAGCCATGGTGACACACTGAGTCGGTTCACCAACGACGTGGATGTACTGGCCCAAAGCTTGCAGCAAAGTGTCGTTCAATTGATGTCGTCCCTGATAAGCATTATTGGTGTTACGGCCATGATGTTGACCATTAGTCCCCTTTTAACTCTGCTCACCGCGGCGATGCTGCCTCTGAGTATGGGAATCAGCGCCTTTATCGCGTCCCGATCCCAGAAATTCTTTGTGCGGCAGCAAAATATCCTGGGAGATCTGAATGGACATGTGGAGGAGACCTTTACAGGCCACTCCATTGTCAAGGCCTACGGTCTGGAAAATGACGTCAAACAAACCTTTGCAGAGGTCAATCAAGAGCTCTATGATAATGGCTGGAAAGCACAGTTTGTCTCAGGGACAATCATGCCCTTGATTCGCTTCGTGGGAAATATGGGGTATGTGGTGATCGCTGTTGTGGGCGGAATATTTGTAACCCAGGGCTCGATTACTATCGGCAATGTTCAGGCGTTTATGCAATACTCCAGGCAATTTGGTATGCCCATCACCCAACTGGCGAGTATTGCCAATGTGCTGCAATCGACAGTGGCCGCTGCGGAGCGCGTGTTTGAACTCCTGGACGAGGAGGAAGAACCTGCCGATAGCCAAGATGCCAGAGTGCTAGACAATCCGCAGGGACGAATTGGACTCCAAGACGTCACCTTCGGCTATGACGCTCAGCAGCCGGTACTGCGAAACCTAAATATTGAGGTGGAACCGGGCCAGCTCATCGCCATTGTGGGGCCAACGGGGGCTGGGAAGACCACCTTAGTGAACTTGCTTTTACGATTCTATGATCTGGATCAGGGTACGATTACCTTTGACGGCCACGATATTCGCCAGCTCAAACGGGGTCATTTGCGTAGCATGTTCGGCATGGTCCTGCAGGACACGTGGCTGTTTGAGGGCACGATAAGGGAGAACATCCGCTACGGTCGACAGGGCGCTTCCGATCAAGATGTGGTGCGGGCGGCCAAAGCAGCCCATGTTGATCATTTCATCCGTACTTTGCCCCAGGGCTATGATACAGTGTTGAAGGAGGATGCCTCCAGTATCTCCCAGGGCCAAAGGCAGCTTTTGACCATAGCACGTGCGATTTTGGCAGATCCCGCTGTTCTGATTCTTGATGAAGCCACAAGTTCTGTGGATACTCGTACAGAACGGCTGATCCAGGAAGCCATGGCCCGACTGATGGAAGGGCGCACGAGTTTTGTGATCGCCCATCGTCTCTCCACGATTCTGGATGCGGATCGCATCTTGGTCATCAACCAAGGGGAGATTGTCGAACAAGGGACTCACCTGGCTTTACTGGCCCAAGGTGGATTTTACGCAGAACTTTATAACAGCCAGTTTGCGGCTGCAGTGGTCTAGAGACGGGGTGTGTTTGTGTCACGAGTAGTGATTGGGATGTCCGGCGGAGTGGATTCGTCTGTGGCCGCCTTAGTACTCAAAGAAGCCGGCTATGATGTGATCGGCGTATTTATGAAAAACTGGGATGACCGGGATGAATCGGGAGTATGTTCCGCGGAGGCGGACTACGATGATGTGCGGCGGGTTTGTGATGCCATCGATATCCCTTATTATACGGTGAACTTTGAACGGGAATACTGGGACCGAGTTTTTGTCTACTTCCTCGAAGAATATAAGAGGGGTCGGACCCCCAACCCCGATGTGATGTGTAACAAGGAAATCAAGTTTAAGGCCTTTTTGGATAAGGCGATGCAGTTAGAGGCCGATTATTTGGCCACCGGACACTATGCACAGATCGGCCGAGCAGGAGGGCTGTTTACCCTCCTCCGGGGCAAAGATGGAAACAAGGATCAATCCTACTTTCTGTATACCCTAGGTCAGATGCAGCTGTCCAAGACCCTATTTCCCATCGGGACGTTGACCAAAAAAGAGGTGCGGGACAAGGCCTTGCGAGCCAACTTAGCCACAGCCCGAAAAAAGGACAGTACAGGGATCTGTTTTATTGGGGAAAAGGACTTCAAAGCGTTTCTATCCCAATATCTCCCGGCGCAGCCCGGGGAGATCCGTACCCTCACAGGAGAGCTGAAGGGACATCACCAGGGGCTGATGTATCATACCTTAGGTCAGCGCAAGGGCTTAGGCATTGGCGGTGCCGGTGAACCTTGGTTTGTAGTGGGTAAGGACCTCGCCACGAACACCCTGTTGGTGGCGCAGGGCCAGGATCATCCTGCCTTATTTAGTGCGGGTCTTTTTGCCGTGGACTTAAGCTGGGTCTCAGGTCAGCCCCCTGCTGCGAGTTTTTCATGTACAGCCAAGTTTCGCTATCGTCAGCCCGATCAGAAGGTCAGGGTCCACCTTCAGCCCGGCGGTGCAGATGTAGAATTCCAGGACCCGCAAAGGGCCATCACTCCAGGTCAAGCCGTCGTGTTTTACCAAGGAGAGCTGTGCTTAGGTGGGGGTACCATCGAAAAAGCCTGGTAGGAGGGGGAAATGGTGCTCATTGGCAGCTTGTTGGTGCAAGTGTATATCCCTGGTGCCTCCTCACTGAAGGAGAAGCGGCAGGTGCTCAAGGGCATGATCGCCAAAATTCAGAACCGCTTCAATGTGTCCATCGCCGAGCTGGAAAACGAGGATCTCTGGCAGCGAGCTACCATTGGAGTGGCTATGGTTGGAGATACAAGAGACCATGTAGAACGCCAATTGCAGCTGGTGTTAAATTTCATGGATGCTGAGCCCCGCTGGGAGATCATCCAAGTGGATGTGGATTGGAATTAGAGGGTTTAAACCGCGCATAGGGAAATGTCTAAAGGAAGAGGATTGGAGGAAGAGGATGAAAGAGAAGATCGCCATCATGACCGATAGCACCAGTGATATTCCCCGGAATATCGTGGAGGAATACAATATTCAGGTTGTGCCTCTGCGTATTCTGTACAAGGATGCCGAATATAGGGACCAGGTGGATATTTCCGCCGAAGAAGTGTATCGAAACTTGCCGATAGAAGTGCCGAGCACGTCCTTGCCTTCCCCTGCAGAAGTGTTGGATTTGTTTGAGCGTCTGAAAAGAGAGGGCTTTACCCATGTTTTGGCCATTCACATTTCTTCGGGTCTGAGTGGAACTGGGCAGCTAATCGAAAACCTATCCCGCCAGGTGGAGGGGTTGGTGATCAAGGTGATCGACTCCAAGAACATCTCTATGGGTTTGGGTTACACCGTGATTGAGGCTGCAAGGAGATTGGCCCAGAACGCCTCCTTCGAGGCTGTGTGCACCCATGTGCAGGACATTTTGGCCAAGATGAAAGTTTACTTCGTCCTGGAGACGCTGGAATATCTGACAAAAGGAGGGAGGATTGGGAAAGTCGCCGGCACACTAGGGCAAATGCTAAATCTAAAACCCATTATTACCGTTAATGAAGAAGGGGTGTATACGACACATGCTAAGGTCCGGGGACGCAAGAAATCGGTGGACCGTCTCTTTGAGACGATTAAGGAGCATTTGTCTAAGCCCATTCAAAACGTAGCTGTATGCCATGGTGCCGCTTTGGAGGAAGCCCAACAGCTCTTGGAGCGCATCAAGGGGCATGGCAATGTAGGCGAGATGCTGTTTAGCCATGTTAGCCCTGTCATCGGGGTCCATACAGGTCCTGGAACTTTGGGATTTGTTGTTTATCAAACTGACTAATAGATCAGGAGGTACATCCATCTATGAATGAAAAAACATCGTTGAGGTTGGACGCTGTCCTAAATCGGCCTACTACTCATTTTAACTTAGTCGCAGCGCAACTGGTCGAGGCCGCCGTAAGACGAGGTGAGGGGAAGCTCTCCGCTACAGGAGCCTTCTCCACATCGACAGGTAAGTATACCGGTCGCTCACCCAAAGATAAATTTGTTGTGCAAGATGAGGTCACGGCAGACACTGTTGCTTGGGGGTCCGTCAACGTTCCCTTCAGTGAAGAACAATTCGCTGCCCTCTACAGCATGGTCCTCGATTACCTCGAGGGTCTGGACGAGTTCTTTGTGTTTGATGGCTATGTGGGAGCCGATCCTGAGCACCAAATGTCGCTGCGGGTGATCAACCAATATGCCTGGCAGAATCTCTTCGCTCGGCAGCTCTTTATTCGCCCGACCAGAGAAGCGCTGCAGGACCACAAACCCAACTTTACCGTGATCGCTGTGCCCGGCTTAACCGCTGTGCCCGAACGTGACGGCACAAACTCGGAGGCCTTCGTGATCGTATCCTTTAAGGAAAGGGTTGTCCTCATTGGCGGCACCGGCTATGCCGGCGAGATCAAAAAGTCCATTTTTTCCGTGATGAACTACCTCTTGCCCCAAGGCGAAGTGTTACCCATGCATTGCTCGGCCAATGTGGGACAAGACGGGCGGACAGCACTTTTCTTTGGCCTTTCTGGAACAGGCAAAACAACGCTCTCCGCTGATCCCGGCCGCCAATTGGTGGGTGACGATGAACATGGCTGGTCTGAGCGGGGTATCTTCAACCTCGAAGGGGGCTGCTATGCCAAGTGCATTAATTTATCCAGGGAGCATGAGCCGCAAATTTGGGATGCGATCAAATTCGGTTCCGTTTTAGAGAACGTTGTCCTGGACAGCGATGAGCGCATCGCGGACTACAACGACGGATCCCTCACCGAAAACACCCGCTGTGCCTATCCCCTGGACTATATTCCAGGCCGCGTTGATCCTAGTTTGGCCGGCCACCCAAGCGCAGTGGTCTTTTTGACAGCCGATGCCTTCGGAGTACTGCCACCCATCAGCATTCTGGAAGATGAGCAGATCATGTATCACTTTATCTCCGGTTATACGAGTAAACTGGCTGGTACAGAGCGGGGGATTCAGCATCCCGAGGCAACGTTCTCTGCCTGCTTCGGCGAACCCTTCCTGCCCCTAAGCCCCTTAGTGTATGCCCAGATGCTCAAAGATCGGGTGAACCAATACGGCGCTAAGGTCTACTTGATCAACACCGGCTGGTCCGGGGGACCCTTTGGAGTTGGGGAGAGGATTTCCCTCAAGTATACCAGGCAAATGGTGACCTCGGTTCTGTCTGGAGCCCTCGATGGGGTAGACACCCGCCTTGATCCCGTCTTTGGATTCAAAGTACCCACCCATTGTCCTGGGGTTCCCGATCCGATCTTGGACCCGAAACAGACATGGAAAGATCCCAAGGCCTACGATGCTAAGGCCCAGGAGTTAGCCCAGGCGTTCCATGATAACTTCAAGGCCAAGTACGCCGACTTGGCACCAGAAGTGCGCAAAGCAGGGCCGGTCGTAAAGTAATTGTGCAGCAAGGCAAATTTGAGGTGGAGATGGTGTTGAAGGTAATTGTAGATGCCGATGCTTGCCCCAGGGCCTGTCTGCAAGTACTGCAGAAGCACAAGAGGGCGGGGAAGTATCGCTTGCTCACAGTGGCTTCTGTGGATCATCGCATTGACAATCCTGATCATATCATGGTGGGGAAGGGCTCGGACGCAGCCGATCTGGCCGTGATCAATCACACCGCCAAGGGTGATATCGTAGTCACCCAGGACTGGGGTTTGGCCGCGCTCACATTGGGCAAGGGAGCGGCAGCCATCTCTCCCTCGGGCCGCATCTATTCGGACGAGAATATCGACTTCCTGTTGGAAGAGCGTTCCTTAAAAGCGAAGTACCGCAGAGGGGGTGGGCGAACCAAGGGTCCGTCCGCCCGAACCCCAGCAGACGATCAGAAGTTTGAGAAGAACTTCTTGCATCTTCTGGAACGTGCACAAAATGGAAGGTGTGGGAAACGATGAAACCAGAGCCCTCGATTTTGGTGATTTTTGGTGCAACGGGTGACTTAACCCGTAGAAAACTCTACCCAGCTTTGTTCAACCTCTGGCGGGAAGGCCTCCTGCCACGGGATTTTGCCATTGTCTGCGTTGGCCGGCGGGACATTTCCCCTTCTGAACTGTACAGGGATGCCAGCGACGCTGTGCACAATTTCTCCCGCCGGAGAGGTCACAGCCAGCAGGAATTGGATGCGTTTCTGCAGAGACTCAGTTATTACCAACTGGAGTTTCACGACCAACAAGGCTATGGTGGGCTGAAGGATTACTTGGACCAGGTGGATGGAATCTGGCATACCCGGGGGAATCGGGTGTTTTTCTTGGCGGTGGCACCGATTTTTTTCTCCATTATCTCCCGTCAACTGAAGGACCACGGCATGACGAAGAACCACGATTCTTGGCAACGTCTTGTGGTGGAAAAACCCTTCGGCCAGGACCTGGCTTCGGCCATTTCGCTCAATCGGGATGTGCGCAGCATATTTCCCGAAGAGAACATCTACCGTATCGATCACTATTTGGGGAAAGAAATGACCCAGAACATCATGGTCATACGTTTTGCCAACACCTTCTTTGAGCCTCTTTGGAACAATCGATACGTGGATCATGTCCAGATCAGTTTCGCGGAAACCATCGGCGTAGAAACCCGGGGCACCTATTATGAGCAGGCAGGCGCCCTCAGGGACATGATGCAGAACCACGCCTTGCAGATCCTGTCACTCATTGCCATGGAGCCGCCGGTGGCCTTGGACACGGAGTCGGTGCGAGACGAAAAGGTGAAGGTGCTGCGCTCCTTAAAGATCCTTGAGGATGACGTCGTGCGCGGCCAGTATGAAGGGTATCGCCAGGAGGATCATGTTGCGCCTGATTCGCAGACGGAGACCTTTGTAGCTCTCAAGGCTACCATTGACAACTTTCGCTGGGCGGGGGTTCCGTTTTACTTGCGCACAGGAAAGCGCTTACCCCAGAAATACGTGGAGATCGTGATCAGCTTCAAGCGCTTACCAGGTGTCCTCTACTTTGAAAACGAGGATCTAGGGCCCAACGTACTGGTGATCCGCCTGCAGCCCGAAGAGGGAGTCTACCTTCAATTTAACGCGAAACGCCCTGGAACGGCAAGTATGATCCAGCCTGTTTCCATGGATTTTTGCCAAAATTGCCACAACGGACTGAACTCACCTGAAGCCTATGAACGTTTGCTCTACGATGTGATGCGCGGCGACTCCACCTTGTTTACCCGCTGGGATGAGGTCGAGCATTCCTGGCGTTTTGTGGAAAAAATCGCCCGCTGGTGGGAGGAGGGAGACCATCCCCTTCCCGTCTATGCACCCAACACATGGGGGCCGCCGGCAAGCCATGCACTCCTCCAGGCGGACGGACGGAGTTGGCTTCGATTTATGACAGGGGAGGTATAGGGGATTGAGAATCTGGGATGTATCGATGACCATTGAACCAGGCATGCCAGTGTGGAAAGGACGCGAGGCAAAACGGCCCGTCCTGACGGTTACAAGAGACTTTGCCCAGGGCCAAGGGGCCAGGGAGACCCATCTAGCCCTTGATCTGCATACGGGGACACATCTTGATGCTCCGCTGCACTTCGTTCAGGGCGGCGCAACCATGGACACGATCCCGCTATCGCGCTTGATTCGGTCCGTGAAGGTCTTCGATCTAACCGCAGTCTCCGCGGTGATAAGGGAAGAGCACCTCGCTGGACTGGCCATCAACTCCGGTGATTTTGTGCTTCTCAAGACCAGGAACTCTGTGGAAGACATCCTGGAGAAGGATTTTGTGTTTATCTCGTCTGCCGCAGCCCAGCGGTTGGTTGATCTAGGTGTGGATGGCGTTGGACTAGATGCCCTTGGCGTGGAGCGGGACCAAGGGGACCATGGAACCCACCATGCTTTGCTGGGGGCGGGTATGGTCATTATTGAAGGCTTACGCTTAGCTGAAGTCCCGGAAGGCCAGTATTTGATGATAGCTGCTCCTCTCAAGATCAGCGGTGTAGAGGCCGCTCCCGCCCGGGTCTTATTGACAGACTTATTGTAGAATTGGAGAAATAAGGAGGATTTTTATGGCAGAACACCGTTTTGCCGTCTTAGTTGATGGCGAAAACATTTCGCCGCGGTTTTTAGCACCCATTTTGGCTGAGATCAATCGTTCCGGTGAAATCATTTTAACCAGAGTATACGGGGATTGGACAGAAGCTCATATGAGAGGTTGGAAGGAGCTTTTGCAGAGTCATCCGGTAAGGCCTGTTCAGCAGTTTAGGTATGGAGACAATGCCAGCGACGGGGCCCTAATTATGGATGCTATCGAAATTGTTTCCACCAATCGTAACCCCGTTAATGCCTTTTGCATTGTATCAAGTGATAGCGATTTTTATAGCCTCGCTTTGCGCCTGCGGGAGCATGGCATGTATGTGACCGGTATCGGGCGGGAGGGAACTAAGAACATTCTTGTACGTTCCTGCAATCGGTTTATCTACTTGGAGAACCTCGGTTTTTCCACAAGTTCCGCGGTGGAAGACGCAGAAAACCAGGGATCGCCTGGTCGTGTCCCCGTGGAGGATTTGGTGCGCAGAGCCTACGAGGCCAGTGACGAGGACAGCGACGGCTGGCTTCTTTTGGCCCATCTTGGTCAGACTATCCGCAGGGATAATCCAGACTTTGATCCCCGCAGTTACAATTACACCAATCTCTTGGATATTTTGCGTTCCTACCCAGAGATGTTTGAGGTCCGGAGCAATGATAAGACGCCCCCAGTGTACTGGATGCGCCTAATCCCTGCCCATGAAGAGCCCAGCAAGCTCAAGGGTGTGATCAAGCGTTTTATGACCAATTATGGGTTTATTCGGTCAGAGAAGGGCGACTATTTCTTTACGAAGGCCAACTTAGCTGCTGAGCAGCGCAACACCCACTTCAGACCGGGAGCCCAGGTTGAATTTGTGGAAATTAAGGCCCCTAACCCCCATGGCGAGACAACTGCAGAGAAAAACGGGCGGGCTCGCAATGTGGTAGTGGTCAATTAGCAAAGGGGAGAAATGATGCGTTTTGTGCAGCTATGCGATGCGTCGCAGCCGGTGAAGGTAGCTCCCATCTGTGGCGAGACCGGGCTTGGAGTGGAGATCCAGTCCTTCTCCAATCCAGACTATCCCCTCGTGCATCCAGACAGTGTTGCGCTCCATCAAGCCCATTATGCCTCAGTGTTCCCCCGATCGTTACACGGGCCATTTGGCGATCTCAGTCCCGGCAGCTGTGACCGCCTAATTCGGGAGGTTACTCGGCAGCGCCTTGAGTTTGCCTATGACTATGCCGTAAAACTCGGTGCCGAGCACATCATCTTCCACCATGGTTATGTTCCCAACACGAACACCTACGGAGGTTGGCTGAAGCGCAGTGTCGAATTCTGGGAAGAGTTCCTCTTATCCAAGGAATCCGGCATTACCTTTTATCTAGAGAACCTCCTGGAGGTCGATGCCAAGCTCATGGGTGAGGTTCTGGCCAGCGTCAATCATCCCAATCTCAAGGCATGTCTGGACTTGGGACATGCCTTTTGCCACGGGAAAGTCCAGGTCCACCAGTGGATTGAGGAGCTGGGAGCACGCATTGGCTACGTACACTTCCATGATAATCTGGGGGACCAGGACGCACATTTGTCTTTAGGACAAGGGCGTCTGCCCCTCGATCAGATCTGCTATACCCTCGAGCAGAGGGCACCCGATGCCATCTGGGCGTTGGAAGTGGGACCCCAGAACCTTAAAGACTCTTTGTTCTGGCTGGAGACCCACGGATACCTGCCCCAAGGTGAGGGGTAGCCATGGACTTGACATTTCGCAAAGTAGATTTGGGCACCGCCTTGGAGATCATCTCTTGGGAGTACCCGCCTCCGTATCAGATCTATGGTTTTCAGGGCTCCGCACTGGCCCTGGCGGTGCTGATCGATCATCCCTATCTGGCGGCGTTGGCTCAAGGACAGCTCGTGGGTTTTTTCTGCTTTGGCCGGGCGGCTCAGGTGCGAAACAAAGGAGAGCACCTGCTCTACCAGGACGAAAGGTATTTGGATGTGGGCTTAGGTATGCATCCCAACTGGTGTGGAAAGGGCCTGGGACCGCAGTTTCTCTACGGGGGTCTCCTCTATGCAAAAGAGCGTGACTGGCTCGGGGGATTCCGGTTGACAGTGGCAGCAGACAATGTCCGGGCCCAGAAGGTCTATCTTCGTTTAGGGTTTCGAGAGGCAGGCCGGATTGTGCAAAATAGCGGCACTACACCCGACTATCTGGTAATGACCCTAGATACTCTTGGGCCAAGGCCTCCAACTTCCCCCGCTCGTTAAGGGAGGGGGTGTCCAAGACCCGATCCAGCAAGTGCCGGAGGATCTGTCCTACCACAGGGCCGGGTTCCAAGTCTAGGGCTCTCATGATGTCATGGCCGTCCAAAGCAAGATCGCCAAGGGATAAAGCCTGATCCTCCTTTAGCACCTCGTGGAATCGAGCCTCCAGGTCCTGGCCAAAGGCGACAATCCGGCGAGGGTTCTGATTCATGCCTGCCATATCGGCCTGGCGCAGTTTAATGAGCTCAAAGGCGGCCTCCTTTCCCACCAGGGCAAGAAATCTGCGGATCTCCCGGTTTGAAGAGTGGGGATGGACGGCAAACATATGGTGTCGGATCAGGGTGGTGACCGATTTAACCAGATCGTTGCTGGCACGCAATCTGCGCAGAATGATCTCGGCTGAGGCCGCACTGATCTCCGCATGGACACGTTTTCGGGTTTCCTGTTTCCCCAGGTCATGGAGGAGTGCTGCCCAGCGTAAGTGCAAAATGGGCTCACAAAAGTGAGCGGAAGCCATGGCATGGCCCAGTAAGTCGTAAGGGTGACTCTCTCCAGGCGAAACCCTGTGGCCTGCGGCCAGTTCTGGCAGAATTCTTTCCATTAAACCATGGGTAAACAGCGTTTCCAGAGCTAGATACAACTCCCGTCCCACGAGCATTTTGTTGAGCTCCCCGAACACCCGCTCTGGACTGACGTTCTCGATCAATCGGGCGAATCCTCTCAAGGGTTTCCCGGTTTTCTTTTCAATCCGAAAGCCTAAGGTGGACTGGAACCGCACAAGCCGCAGCATGCGCAGGGGGTCTTCCTGAAAACGCTCTGTCGGATCACCAACGGTGACCAGAAGCCTTCTGCGGAGATGTCTGCGTCCTTTGAAAGGATCAAGGATGTTCTGGGCCAGGGGGTCGTAGGCCAGAGCGTTAATGGTGAAGTCCCGCCGGCTCAGATCCTGTTCTAGCTCGGTTGTGAACGTAATATAATCAGGATGTCGACGGTCGCTGTAGGGGCCGTCACTGCGCATGGTCGTGATCTCCACCTGTCCATCCTCCAAGAGGACAGTGATCGTGCCAAATTCTCGTCCCGTGGGAATGGATCGGGGAAAAAGGGATTCTATCTCCTGCGGTGTCGCATCTGTGACAATGTCCCAGTCTGTGGGATCGAAGCCGAGCAGGCTATCACGGATCGCTCCACCCACCAGGTATGCTTGAAATCCATGCTCCCGCAAGACCTTACAGCCCGCCAGAGCGAAGGGGGGCACCGGGATGGCCATGGTCAATCCTCCTCTCCTGCAGATAGTTTCGCCATGATTCGGTCCTTTTCCTATAGGGCGAAGGAATGTTGCCTTGGATGGGGAATTGTATAAGAACCAGTCTTGCAGGGGGTGCTGAAGTGACGAAGCCTGTATCCATAGAATTCGGCGATCTGGTTGAAGCTCTCTTTCTGGAGCGTCCCAACCGCTTTCTCGTTGTCTGCCGGCTCCAGGAGACAGGTAAAGAAGTCCTGGCACATCTGGCTGACCCAGGCCGCCTCAAAGAACTGCTCCTCCCCGGTGCCAAGCTTTTCTTACGTTTCGCGCACCATCCCCGGCGCAAGACGAAATGGTCTGTGGTGTTGGTCCAAACACCGGATGAAACGACCTATGTGTCTTTACACGCTGCCATGGCCAACCAGCTCACGTCGGAAGCTCTCCAGGCGGGGGTGATCGCCGATCTCGCCCATTGGGACATAGAACGCCAGGAATACACCTACGGCGGCAGCCGCTGGGACTTTCTCCTGCAAAGGGACCAGGGGCTCATGCTCCTGGAAGTGAAGAGCTGTACCTTAGTTCAAGATGGAATGGCCATGTTTCCCGATGCTGTCACCGCTCGAGGCCGGCGGCATGTGCAGGAATTAACCGCCTTGGTGTCCAAAGGTAAATTTGCAGGTGCGGTGCTCTTTGTTATCCAGAGAGAGGATGCCGCAGCCTTTAGGCCCGCCGGCCACATCGATCCGGATTTTGCAGAAGCCCTAAAGAGAGCTGATCAGCATGGAGTCAAGCTCTTTGCGTATAATTGTCAAGTGCGTCCCGGAAGCATCACGTGGGGACAAGAGCTTCGTATGGAACTTTCCTAGGAGGTTGGCGAAATGGCTTCGAACATTTTTACCCAGACAAATATCGCTGTGATTTGGGATTTCGACAAAACGCTGATTCCCGGCTATATGCAGGATCCTTTGTTCCGATACTACCATGTTGACGGACGCACCTTCTGGCGTGAAGTCAACGCCCTTCCCAAATACCTCAGGCGAGAAGGGCATGAAATGGTGGCAGAAGACAGTATTTACCTAAACCACATCTTAGCCTATGTTCGGGCAGGGATTTTTAAGGGACTGAGTAACCGTTTACTGCGGGAGCTAGGAGCTGAACTGAAGTTCTATCCCGGACTGCCCGAATTCTTTCCTGCGGTGAAAGAGCACGTGGCCAAGAATCCCCACTTTAGTAAATATGATCTGAAAGTGGAACACTATATTGTTAGTACAGGTTTGCGCCAAATGATTCTGGGGAGTAAGATCGCAGAACACACCGACGGGATTTGGGCCTGCGAATTTGTAGAATGTCAGCTGCCGCCGGGCTACCTCACGCAAGGCAGGCCCGAAAGTGCAGACGAAGAAATTACGATTCGCGATATCAGCTACACCATTGACAATACCACCAAGACCCGGGCCATCTTTGAGATCAACAAGGGTGTTAACAAGATCAGTACGATTGACGTTAATACCAATATTCCCAGAGAGGATCGGCGTATTCCATTTGAGAACATGATCTATGTGGCCGATGGCCCCAGTGACGTTCCCGTTTTTTCCCTGGTGAATCAAAATGGAGGAAGGACTTTTGGTGTCTATTCCAGTGGAGCAAAGGATGAGTTTGCTCAGGTGAATGAACTGCAGAAGCAAAGGAGGATTCACTCGTTTGGGGAGGCGGATTACAGGCCCAATACCCACACCTATATGTGGATCATGAATGCGGTGGATGAGATTGGGACCGAGATCGTAAAGCACCGGGAATGGGTTCTGAAAAACAGGGTGGGTGAATCACCGCGGCACCTAGATGGACAGGGGGAGCAAGTGTGAAAAATGTTCTTGGACAGTGGGGTCCAGAGTTTGTCGAGGCCAAGTTGGCGCCTTTAGTGGATGGGGTGTGGCGATGCGAGCTCGACCGGGACATCTATATTCTCAAACGTAGGACCAACCGGACACGGGTCTGGGAAGAATATGATCTCCTGCAGTGGCTGAAAGACAGCGGTCAGCCCATTTCGCTGCTGCTTCGTACTCAAGAAGGGGTTCCCTGGGCCGAAGCCCCAGGCGGCTTCTATATACTCTACCCTTACCTGCAGGGAACACCAGGCAATGAACTAGGGGTCTTCAGCGGTGAACATGCCGGAGAAATGGGGCGAGGTCTGGCAAGATTGCACCAAGCCCTGGCCGCTTACCAAGCCAGCGATGTGTTTCCAGGATTCGACTTGTTCCACGATGTGGCCAGTTATGCCTGGAAGACGGTGCGGGGCTATTCGGGGATGAAGTTTCACCATCGCCTGCACCATCTCCAAGCGGACATCAGTGAGCAGTTGGTCAATCCCTATGAAGCCTTGCCCAGGCAATTGATCCATCGGGACTTCCATCCTGGTAATTTGATTTTTGTCCAGGGACAGCTGGGGGGCATTCTCGATTTTGATCGGGTCCGCATCGGTATCCGCCTCTTTGATCTATGTTATCTATCCACAGCGGTATTAAGCAGTGGTTTCAGTGATCCCCGCAAGAGGGAAGACTGGGTCGATTTTGTACAGGCTCTACTGGAAGCCTATGGAACAGTACAACCCCTTGAAAAAACAGAAGGGCACGCTTTCTTATACATCATCTACCTGATCCAACTACTCTTTACCGCTTACCATCTCGATAATGGTAACAGCACCCTGGCCGATTTGAACCTGGCCATGCTCTTTTGGATCTATGATCAACATGACTATCTGCGGCCGCGACTGGAGAAGTCTGCGGCTGGCCAATTCTAGGATGTGACATTGTGACCACAGCGGCTGAATTCGCGCCCTTACTCCATGACATCCTCCAGGTCCAGGCCTTACTGGGCTGTTCGTTGAGCAAGAAACGAAGAAAGGAGACACCGTGTGAAAAGGTGTCTTTGCGCCCTTTGGTGCTCAAGGGTGACGTGCATTACCAACTGACCTATCATTATGGCCGCCAGGAGTCCCACGAAAACCTGCCGCCCCAGGCAGCAGCTGAGCGCGTGTTGCAGCTCCTGGAGACCGACTTTCGCCAAGGATACTTCTTTACCCCAAAGGCTGATTGGCAGGTCTTAGTGAGCAAGAAAGGGGTTTGGAAGGTACTCAGGCACCCACCGTCCCGCGCCGCACAGGAGCTTAAAGGCGGGCATGACCGGCCTAAAAAGTATCTGCTGCAAACAGGCACTCCCTATCCTTTCCTAGTGGAGCTTGGCGTGATGAATGCAGCGGGTAAAGTCTTGGCCAAGCGCTACCACAAGTTTAGGCAACTCAACCGGTACTTGGAGATCGTCCAAGACTGTCTGCCCTATCTGGAAGAACGGCGGGGAAGGGGGCCCTTGCGGATTGTGGACTTCGGTAGCGGTAAGGCCTATCTAACCTTTGCCCTCTATCATTACCTGGTGGAGCAAGTTGGACTCGATGTGGAGCTGGTGGGACTGGATTTGAAGGAGGAGGTTGTCTCCTTCTGCAACAATGTAGCCAGAAAGCTGAATTTTGACAGCCTGCATTTTTACCACCAGGATATCCGAGATTTCCAGGCCCAGGGTCAAGTGGATATGGTGGTGTCGTTACATGCCTGTGATGTGGCTACAGATTATGCTCTGGCCCAAGCCATCGCTTGGCAGGCCCAAGTTATCTTGGCCGTCCCCTGTTGCCAGCATGAGATTTTGACGCAGCTTGATCCCAAGTTGGAGCCGGTTCTCTTAGAGCATGGCATTCTCAAGGAGCGCTTCGCTTCCTTGCTAACCGATGCCGCCCGGGCGAAACTGGTGGAGAGGGAGGGATATGCGGTGCAGGTGATGGAGTTTATTGACCTGGAGCACACTCCCAAGAACCTGTTGATCCGGGCCTTCCGCCAATTGGGGCGCCCAAGTGGCCCAGCGGACAGAGAATATGACCTGTTCAAGACGTCTTGGGGTCTTACCCCAACACTCGAAGTGCTCCTAGGGGAGCGCGGGGGTAGTGCTTGACAGTTTATGTAATTGTGCTAAAGTGAACAGAGAGACGCTAAGGGAGAGGATTGCTGATGGACACGAAGACAAATAGCCCATCCAACTTTATTCGGAATATTATTGATGAGGATTTGGCCTCAGGTAAACACAAAGCCATTGTCACTCGTTTCCCCCCCGAGCCTAACGGCTATTTGCACATTGGGCATGCCAAATCGATCTGCCTGAACTTCGGTATCGCCCGGGACTACGGCGGCACCTGCCATCTACGTTTTGATGATACTAACCCTGAGAAGGAAGAGATCGAGTATATCGAGAGCATCCAGGAGGATGTGCGCTGGCTCGGTTTTGACTGGGGTGAGCATCTTTACTTCGCCTCAGATTATTTCGAACAGCTCTACAATTTGGCGGTGGAGCTCATTAAGCAGGGTAAGGCCTATGTCTGTGAACTAAGTGCTGATCAGATTCGCCAATACCGGGGAACCCTGACCGAGCCCGGTAAGGACAGTCCTTACCGCAACCGTTCGGTGGCAGAGAATTTGGACCTGTTTGAGCGGATGCGCCGCGGAGAGTTTGAGGAAGGAAGCCATGTTCTGAGGGCCAAGATTGACATGTCGGCGGCCAATATTGTGATGCGCGATCCGACCTTGTATCGCATCCGCAAAGTATCCCATCACCGCACAGGCGATGCCTGGTGCATCTATCCCATGTATGATTTTACGCACTGCCTTTCTGACGCCATTGAATCCATCACCCATTCCATCTGCACCTTAGAATTTGAAAACAATCGAGCCCTCTATGAGTGGATCTTAGAGCAGGTCTATCCCCAGCCCCATCCACGTCAGATTGAGTTTGCTCGTTTGAACCTAAGCTACACTATGATGAGCAAGCGCAAACTGCTCGAGCTGGTGAATGAAGGGATTGTGAAGGGCTGGGATGACCCGCGCATGCCCACACTCTCTGGACTGCGCAGAAGGGGCTATACACCTGCGGCTATTCGGGACTTCGCGGATCGCATCGGTGTATCTAAGGCCAATAGCATGGTTGACTACTCCTTTTTGGAGCACTGTCTCCGGGAGGATTTGAACCAAAGCTCACCAAGGACCATGGCGGTCCTGCGGCCTTTGAAGGTTGTGATCGAGAACTACCCCGAAGGTCAGGTGGAGCAGCTTGAAGCGGTGAACAACCCACAGGATCCCAAAGCCGGCACGCGTCTGATTCCTTTTGCCCGGGAGATTTATATCGAACAAGAGGATTTCATGATGGATCCTCCCAAGAAGTTCTTCCGTCTGGCCCCAGGCCGCGAGGTACGCTTGCGCTTTGCCTACTTCATAACCTGCACCGACGTCATCTACGATGCAGAGGGAAACATTGTGGAAATTCGCGCCACCTATGATCCCGAGACCAAGGGAGGCTCAGCCCCTGATGGTCGCAAGGTCAAGTCTACCCTGCATTGGGTGGCAGCTGAACAGTCCTTGCAGGCAGAAATCCGTCTCTATGATCACCTCTTCACGACGGAGGACCCCAGTGAGGGAGATTTAGAGGACATTTTGAATCCCAACTCCCTGGAGGTTCTGGAGGGAGCCCGAGTGGAGCTGAATCTCCAGGATGTGCAGCCGGGGGATAGATTCCAATTCGAACGGATAGGGTACTTCTGCGTGGATCCAGATTCATCCCCGACTCATCTCGTCTTTAACCGGACCGTATCCTTGCGGGATACCTGGTCCAAGCTGCAGCAGAAATAGATGCGAGAAAAAAGGGTGCCTGGGGCACCCTTTTTTACGCGTATTTTGGCTTGAGGCCCTGCAGAACCTGGCGGGCGTACTCCTTGGCCCCGAACAAGGAGATGTCGCGATAGTTTCCGCATTGGATGGCGTTGCGAGCGGGAACACTCGCTGCTCCCAGAACCTTCTCCAAGGAGCGGATCAGGGCGGCGGCGATTTCGCCTTCTTCCATCTGTCCCAGGAGAATCAGGTAGAAACCTGTGCGGCAGCCCATGGGCGAAAGATCAATCACTCCAGGCAACTCTTCCCGCAGGTATCCGGCTAAAAGATGCTCGAGGGCATGGACCGTTGCAGTGGGCATAATATCCTGGTTGGGCTGGGTGAAACGGAGATCATACTTGGTGATCACATCGCCCCCTGGTGTCTGAAACACTTCGGCCTGGCGTACATGGGGGGCTTGGACTTGGGTATGGTCTAAAGAAAAACTCTCAACCTTAATTGTCGTCATAGGCTTACCTCCGCTTCGCCTGCCATCATGCGCTCAAGCTCCCGGATGAGATTTCTGACATTCCTGTTCGACGCTGGACGCGCCAGCATTTCGGCTGGAGTGAGCTCTTGGTTCCAATAGACTTGATTGGCATTGACACTGTTGTCGATGGAAGCCCCTTCCAGCGAGGCCCCAATAAAGGCGCCCTTGCTGATGGAGTAACTGTACATCACTGCATCAAGCGTGAGGTTGGTTCCAGCCTCTGCAGAGCGTCCCAAGGGACCGGCGGCCACGGAGAGGTTGCCGCCTAGGGTGATCTGACCTTCTTCCAGGCTGCGTAAACCTTCCTCGGCCGTCATCACCAGAACAAGGGAGGTTTTTTGGACGCCGATCTGCAGTCCATAGGAAATGCCCTTCAGCTGCACGAAATACGGTCCATACCAGCGTTCTTGAGAGGGGTCATACTTGAGAACAACGCCCTCACCGTAGCGTCCTCCCAGGCCCAATCCTGCTTTAAGCACCGAAGGGAAAACGGCTACACCGCGGGTGTTTTGCAGTACATAGCGGAAGTGTTCTGCATCCGGCTGCTCCGCAATCTCCTGGAGCACCTGCACCGCTTCGTCTATGAGCTCCCCAGGGGCCTTTGTTGCGCCGGCTGCAGAGCTGATGATCAGCAGCAAACCTAAGGTTACAATAGCAATCTGTTTCATCTGCTTTCCTCCTCACTGATGGTTTTCATCTTGGTTTAGGACAACCCTTTCCTGAATATACATGGGGAAAGGGAGGGGAGAAGATGCATCTGTGGCATGTGTTCGTGCTGCCAAGGCGGCTCATGGGAACGATGCTCCTGGCTGTTGCCGTCCTGATCGCATTATCCGTATATTATACTTATCCTCTTGGCATTTACACCCTGCGCTTGGTAAAGCAGGATATTCTGTATGACATTATGCTTGACCCCGGGCATGGAGGCATTGATCCAGGAGCGATTGGAGCCGGGGAGATCTACGAGAAACACTACGTTTTGGATATTGTGCTGCAGATGGCGGAAATCCTGCGCTCCCATGGACTCAAGGTGGGATTGACCAGGGAAACAGACCGCGATGTGAGCCACCTTGTGAGTGAGGGTACACGGCATCGCAGAGATCTTCTAGGTCGGTTCAAGCTCATGGACCAGGCCCAGATGGGAATGAGTGTGCACACCAACTCCACCAAGAACAAAGAAGAATCCGGAGCCATCGTCTTTTATATGAACGACCAGTATGTGGATGAAATCTACGCGCAAATCGTTCTGGAAGAACTGGAAAAGGTGCAGGTACTCAATGAACCTCGTCCCATTCCCCGCAGTACCCTCTTGCTCCTGAAGGCGAAACCGCCTGTGATCTTAGTTGAACTTGGCTTCATGTCCAACCCCACGGATCTGGCGAAGCTCGGGGATCCTGCTTTTCGCGGCAATGTGGCCCAGGCTCTCTGCAGCGGCATCCTGCGCTTTATCGATTGGCGCTATGGCGAGCAGAGCGAGTCCGGTTCACCCATCTGATCAGCAGCCTAGCAAGGATGCGGTTTAGGACGGGAACGATCTTTGTAATAAATTGTTCAAAGTCCTGGGGAGCGCTGTCATCGGCCAGGTCCGAGATGGCGCGGATGATCAAATGTGGTACCTCGTTCGCCGTGGCCACCTGCGCAATGGCGGCCCCTTCCATTTCCACGCAGAGCGCATCAGGGAAAAACTCGAGGATCTCTTCTTTCTTTTCCTTTGAACCAATAAACTGATCGCCCGTGACAATGAGTCCTTGATGGACTTTGCCTGCAGGCAGGATATCTCTAGCAGCGTGAAAAGCGGCTTCCAGCAAATTGGGATCGCCCTGAAAGACACTGGTGGGCAAACGGGGAATGATCCCTCTAGGTCGGCCAAACTCCCCTAGATCGAAGTCATGCTGCATGGAACTGGTGCCAAGGACGATATCGCCTATCTGCATCTTTTTGCTGGCTCCGCCTGCGATACCGCTGTTGATGATCGCCGTCGGGCGGTACTGATCGATGATGTATTGCGTGGCCATGGCGGCGTTCACTTTGCCAATCCCGCAGCGGCAAACGACAACCGCCTGCCGGCCCAGGTTGCCGGTGGAGAGAGGTAGATTTGGCAAGGGGGTGCAGACAGGCCCTCGGTCCGTCAGGGACTCTCTCAATTCTTCTACTTCTTCGTCCATAGCTCCGATGATGGCAATCGGTTTATCCATCTGGATCACCTCGCCTCTAGTTTATCACAAAGGGCATTCTAGGGGAAGGTAACACAGATGCCATGTCGTATTCTTACATAGCTCGCAATGTTCTACGAGGAGGATCTACATGAAACAACTGGATTTCCGTTTCAATTATGCAGCACCCTTTGTGTCTCCAAGGGAGATGGATGCCTTGGCGCCGTCCGTTGCCCTGGCCCACCGGCAGCTCCATGAGGGCAGCGGCTTAGGCAGCGATTTTCTGGGCTGGCTCGATCTGCCCAGACACTATGACCGGGAGGAACTGGCCGCAGTCAAAGAGGCGGCCCAGCGCATTCAAGCGGACTCCGATGTCCTAATTGTCATTGGAATCGGAGGCTCTTACCTCGGGGCCAAGGCCGCTCTGGAGATGCTCACACACTCTTTCTACAATCTGTTAGGCAAAAAGGAGCGGCGGACTCCCCGGGTTTTCTTCGCGGGACATGCCATCAGCGGAACCTATTTACAGGACCTGATTGAGCTCATAGGGGACCAGGATTTTTCCGTGAATGTCATTTCCAAGTCGGGGACGACGACGGAGCCGGCCATTGCCTTTCGCATCTTTAAGGACCTCCTGGAAGAGAAATATGGTGTGGAGGGGGCAAAAAAGCGCATCTACGCCACAACCGATGCCAAGAGAGGTGCACTCAAAGAGATGGCCACAAGCGAAGGCTATACCACCTTCGTCATTCCAAACGATGTGGGGGGCCGCTTTTCGGTCTTAACGCCCGTGGGACTTTTGCCCATGGCTGTTTGCGGTATCGATCTGGACCAGATCATGGCCGGGGCGGCCGCGGCATGGGACTGGTACCAGAATCCTAATCTAGGGGAAAATGCTGCCTACCAGTACGCTGCGCTGCGGAACATCCTCTACCGAAAAGGAAAAAACATCGAAATACTGGTCAATTATGAACCGTCCCTGCAGTATTTTAGCGAGTGGTGGAAACAGCTTTTCGGCGAAAGTGAAGGAAAGGACCAAAAGGGCATATTCCCTGCCAGTGTCAATTTCACCACCGATCTGCACTCCCTGGGACAATTCATTCAAGATGGTTTTCGCTCCATCTTTACCACCACCCTGTGGGTGGAGCGTACCGGGAAGGACTATGTTATTCCCAGGAGTGACGGGGATGGAGACGGTTTGAACTACTTGGCTGGCAAGACTCTGGCCCAGGTCAACGAGAGCGCTTTTCAAGGTACCATCTTGGCCCATACCGATGGGGGGGTGGCCAACCTGGCGCTGGGCATCCCAGAACTTAGTCCTTTCTATTTCGGAGCCTTGGTCTATTTCTTTGAGAAGGCTTGCGCCATCAGCGGTTACCTCCTGGGAGTGAACCCCTTTGATCAGCCTGGTGTCGAGGACTACAAAACAAATATGTTTGCCCTGCTGGGCAAGGCGGGCTTTGAAGCGCGGCAGCAACAGTTAAAGGAACGATTGGAGTAGCAGGATGACTGAAAACAAGCTGTATCCATTGAAGTTTCACCCCATCTACAAGGAGAAAATCTGGGGCGGGCGGCGATTTGAGGGTCTTTTTGGCCGCTCTCTGCCCCAGGGCTTGATTGGGGAAAGCTGGGATGTGGCCGCCCATCCCCATGGCACAAATGTTGTGGCCGAGGGACCCCTCCAGGGATGGGATTTGGGGCAGCTGGTTCGCGGCTATGGCCATGACCTGGTGGACGAAGAACGATTTCCTCTCCTGCTGAAACTGATCGATGCCAATCAGGATCTCTCGGTCCAGGTTCATCCAGACGATGCCTATGTCCGCAGGCAGACCGCAGAAGCCTTCGGCAAGACGGAAATGTGGTATATTATTCATAGTGAACCCGGCGCCTGGATCATCTGGGGATTGCGCCCCGGCGTTACCAAAAAAGAGTTTTCAGCCGCTCTCCACAAGGGGGGAGCTGAGCTTTTGGCCTGCTTGAATAAGATCCAGGTGCAGCCCGGTGAGATTTATCCCATTAGCGCCGGCCTAGTTCATGCTCTGGGAGCAGGCGTGGTTGTGGCAGAAATCCAGCAGAATTCCGATACCACCTATCGAGTCTACGACTGGGATCGCCTGGACGGAGAGGGGCAAAGCCGAGAACTCCATGTAGAACAGGCACTTGATGTAATTGATTTTTCACCGGAGGCTTTGGATCGAGACTATCAGTTTGCCCGTTGTCATCAGCATTTCCAGATGGAGGTTCTCACACGGCCCCAAGGGGTGGAGCTGCATTTAAAGAGCGGGTTTCAAATTCTAACAGCCCTGGTTTCTCCGGCTGAGATTTTGTGGGCGGAGGGAACGAGTGTCTTAAGGCCGGGCGAGTCCTGCTTGCTGCCTCCTCTCTTAGGAAATTGCACTCTGCTAAGTGGTGGTGTAGTTCTACAGAGCTGCCGTAACAAACCGGCGAGTAAGGCTGGAGGGAGTGTGCGGTTATGAGAAAATGTATGTTAAGCTTGCTTGTTATCCTGCTTTTGTTAGCAGCCTATCCTGTTTTTGGTCAGGAATTGCAGGTGGTGGCGACGTTTACTATTCTGGAAGACTTCGTCAAGGCCGTTGGCGGTGAGCGGGTCGAAGTGCATGCTTTGGTGGGGCGGGGCATAGATCCCCACACCTGGGAACCTACCCCAAAAGACGCCCGCCTTGTGGCGCAGGCCGATCTTGTGGTGGCTAATGGAGCGGGCTTCGATCAGTGGCTGCTTGATTTGCTCCATAACGCTGCCGGAAGCGATACACCCATCGCTTTTGCGTCGGAGCGACTTTCGGTTTCAGCGCTTAGCCATTCCCATCACGATGAGCAAAACGGACATGGGGGAGATCCCCACTTTTGGTTAAGCGTACCGAATGCCATCTCCTATGTGCAGCAGATTACGGAGGCTCTGGTCCGCTTGTCGCCAGCTGACAGCGTGTATTTCATGGAGCGTTCCCACGCTTATATGGAAAAGCTCGCCGAACTGGATCGCTGGATGCAGGATCAGCTGGGGAAAATCCCCAAGGAAAACCGGGTCATTGTGACCTATCACAATGCCTTTAGCTATCTGGCAGAGCGCTACGACTTTGAGGTGGCAGAGTTCCTGGTCCAGAACCCCGAGGCTGAACCTTCCCCGAGAGAGCTGGCCCGTTTGGTGAATCTGTTGAAAGGCCGCGAGAAGCGAGCTCTGTTTGTGGAACCGCAGCTGAGCAGCGGTACCCGCTATATGCAAACCCTGGCCCGGGAGATTCAGGGAGAACTGTATACTCTCTACAGCGATAGTCTGACCGATTTGGTTCCCACCTACCTGGATTTGATGAAGTACAATACAGAAACTCTAGTGGAGGCTCTGAAATAATGTCCGTTGCGTCCGATTTGGCTTTAGACATCGAGAATTTGTCCGCAGGCTATCCCAACAATGTTGTGCTCCAAGATGTCTCCCTGCAGGTGAAAAGGGGCACACTTGTGGCGATTATTGGGCCCAATGGCGGTGGAAAATCCACCTTACTCAAGACCGCGGTGGGTCTTTTGCAGCCTCTTAGTTACACCGTGCTTGAGCTGCTCGGCCAAAACCCGCAGACGGCGCGCCGCAATATAGCCTACCTGCCCCAGCAGGAAGAAGTGGATTGGACCTTTCCCCTGACTGTGCTCGATGTGGTGCTCCAGGGGCGTCTGGTTCGGAAAGGACTATGGGGGCGTTACAACAGCCAAGATTTTGTTTTAAGTCGGGAGGCACTGGATTTCTTTGGGTTAGGTGAGTACGAGCGAACGCAAATTGAAGCCCTCAGTGGGGGACAGAGGCAGAGAGTTTTTCTAGCTCGGGCCCTGGTTCAAGAGGCGGACCTAATTCTCTTGGATGAGCCCGCCACTGGCCTTGACGCCAAGGCACAGCATGAAATGGCCGATCTTCTGGCCAAGTTGAGCAAGGAAGGCAAGACCATTGTCGCGGCCACCCACGACTTGAATTGCCTGACCGAGTGTTTTGATCATGTCTTGGCCCTTAAGGGGCGTGTTTTTGCCCAGGGGACACCGGAAGAAGTGCTTACAGAGGAAAATATGGTTGAGCTCTTCGCCCGCCACTTTCCCAAGGTGGGCGCCAGTGGGGAGGTGACCCTCCATGAGCATTGATTTGATCCTGGAACCCTTCCAATATGGTTTTATGGTGCGAGCCTTTGTGGGCACTGGTTTGGTGGCGATTGTGGCCGCTGCGGTGGGTACCTTTGTCGTCTTAAAGGGAATCGCCTTTATGGGCGATGCCATTGCCCATACCTCCTTTACAGGAATTGCCTTGGCTTTGATCCTGGGCATCAGCGTCTATGTGGGTGCCCTGCTCTTTGCCCTTTTGACTGCCTTAGGGGTGATCTTCTTAACTCGGGTTTCCAAAGTCAACAACGACACTGCCCTCGCCATTTTGTTCACAGGGGTCTTTGCCCTGGGGATTGTGCTATTGGCAGGCACACCTGGATTCTCCGGGGATCTCAACAGTCTTCTGCTCGGTTCTGTGATGGCCATTCAGACTCGTGAGATTCTACTGATGGCTGCCCTGGCTTTGCTCTTGGCCATCCTTTTCGTCGTTTTCTTCGAACGCTTTGTCTTGGTTTCCTTCGATCCCGTGGGCGCCGAAGCCGCGGGCTTTCCTGTGGTTTTTGTGCAAAGCCTGCTCTTGACCATTGTGGCCGCGACCATTGTCATTTCCATTCAAGCGGTAGGCGTAGTGCTTGTTGTAGCTCTGCTGATCACCCCAGCAGCCACCGCCGGCTTACTCACCAAGCGCTTGAAGCTGCTGATCCTTTTGTCGTCCGCACTTGGCCTCTTTTCATCCTTTTGTGGTCTCTACGTCTCCTACTTCTTTGGCGCTCCCCCCGGGGCTACCGTGGTGCTTGTAGCCACGCTGGTATTTGCACTGGCCCTGGGAGTCCAAAAGCTGCGGAGAGTCTAGATGGAGGGGTACGATGTTGGATCAGCGCAATGTGCTCACCACCACGGTGAGAGATGACGAGGACGGGGTGATGGTAAAAGACATCGTCTACGGCCGCCTGGATCTCAGCCGCGGACTGCTGCGACGGATGAAAAGGGGCGGCGGGATCTACCTCAACGGCCAGCGGGACTACTTGACTCGCAGGGTCAAGCCGGGCGATATTATCCAGATCGTTTTTTTTGACGAAAAGACCCGTATGGAACCGCAGAAAATTCCCCTGGACATCATCTACGAAGATGACTATTTGTTGATTGTGAATAAAGCCGCAGGAATGGCTGCCCATCCCGCTGGGGCCTACCAAGAAGGAACTTTGGCCAATGCCCTAGCTTATTATTGGGAAGAGATCGGTCTGGCCACCAAGGTACGCCTGGTGCACCGGATCGACAGGGATACTTCCGGTCTGATCCTGGTAGCCAAAGAACCTTATACGCTGCAGAGGCTGCTGCGGCAGCTCAGCCGCGGTGAGTTAGTCCGGGAGTATCTTGCCATTGTCCAAGGGGTGGTAGTGCCCTCTCAGGGAGAACTGTCCATGGCCATCGGCCGATCGATGGACCATGGTGTCAAACGGGCGGTGCAGGAAGGAGGTAAAGCGGCCAGGACCAGTTACAGAGTGCTCAGCACAAGCCCCCAAGCCAGCTTGCTGAGGGCCCGCCTGGAAAGCGGCCGCACCCACCAGATTCGGGTGCACTTTGCCAACATTGGTCACCCCGTGCTCGGGGACCCTCTTTATCATCAAGCTCGGCCAGGAATCCCCGGCCAGGCACTGCATGCTTGGCGTTTGCAGTTTACCCATCCACGAACGAAGCAGACACATGAAGTACGTTGTCCTGTACCAGTAGACGTGCTAAATTTATGGAAAGAATGCCGGAAGGAGCAGTAATGCATGCTTGAAGTAACGGGAAAAATGGTTTGGAAGGGGGCCAAGGCTGGACTGGATACAACCTGGGAATTAGCCAAGGTGGTGGTACCTACCGCCATCGTTGTGGCAATTTTTCGAGCTAGCGGCCTTTTAGATACCATCACCGCCTTGTTCGCTCCCTACATGGGCTTCTTTGGCCTCTCCGGTCAAACGGCCATCGTCCTTTTCAGCGGATATTTTATCAATCTCTATGCGGCGGCCGGCAGCATCCTTGCCCTCAGCCTGCCTGTTCAGGAAATCGCCATCACCTCTGTCATGCTTGGATTATGCCATTCCCTCTTGGTGGAGTTGCCTGTGAGCCAGAAAGCCGGCAGCCCCCTTGGTTACATCTTTCTAATCCGCCTCGGCTGCTCTTTGGCCATGGGCTGGCTGTTGGGAGTGGTTTTGCCATGAGTGTACTTTGGGAAGGTTTGCTGCAGGGGATGCGAGGTGTCGGTACCATCGCTCTGGTGGTGATCCCACTGATGATTACCTTGGAAATCGCAGAGAGCAATGGTTGGCTGCAGAAGCTAAACCGGGTAGTATCGAAGCCCTTTAGGACCATAGGTCTCAGTGAGGAAGGGGCATTTCCTGTGGTTGTGGCCATGGTTTTCGGTCTCACCTTTGGATCGGGTGTCATCATCAACCATGTTCGCCGCGGCCAAGTAAGCCGCAAAGAAGCGCGGGTCACAGGGACCTTTATGGCCTTGGCCCACGCCTTAATTGAAGATACCCTAATTTTCTGGGCTCTCGGTGCGCCTTTCCTGCTGCTTTTGGCACCGCGACTGCTGGTGGCCTATGCGATGGCCTACATCGTGCATAAGCTAACGCCCGCTGAGTCCTAACCCACAGGGACAACCTCCAGGCGGTCGATGACCCAATGATTCTGACCAGGGGATAACTCCAGGTTCAAAAGGAGCTTTGTACGTTCTGCGTGAGGTACAAAGACGGTGATGGCAAAGGGCTCTAAGACAGCATACTCAACCGTCCAGGGTACCACAGGGTTCAGGCTCAGCAAAAATTGGAGGACATCCCCCTGGCCCTGGGCGATGCTAGGGTTAAGTAAGGAGAGGAGCCTGTCTTCGTTGGCGGCCTGCACCGCCAAGCGCATCGCACCGACAAACTCTTCCACAGAGTGCAGCACTTCCCTGGGAAGGTCTGGCCCTTGGGGGGTCAGGGCGAAGGATACGAGCTCCAGACGGTCGCCCCGCTCCTGCCAGAGCACGGACGCCTGATAGCGGAAACCTCTGTCTGTGGAAAACAAGATCGTATGCTCATCCTGGGCTGAACTCGTGACCCTTCCATAGGAGCTGGGCAGGCTGGCCAGGTATTGCCCCAATCCGGCCTGGCGCAGAGGGTGGCTCAGCAGAGCCTCGATTTCCCCCACATTTCTCTGATTGATGGAGTTGGTCAGCCTGGTTACCTGCATCTGCATCCTGGACGCTCCTGCCCGCGTAGGTGGATCAACGAGCGGGGGCGTTTCTGTCAGGGGCTGATCGGCCGCTGCAAGGGCAGTACTCCTCACGGTGAGCGCTGGATAGAAGGGGGGCTCGCTCTGCCAGGAGACCAGGCTCCAATCGTCCGGCAATGTGAAATGAATCTGGGGGCTTTCAATGGCAAAAGAGAACTCTGGAAACCAGAGACTGTCCCGATCCAACAAAACCTCGCTGTTTCTTGGGCTCAAGAACCCTTCGTAGGAGAGATTTAAGGTCTGCCGCCGGACTTGCTGCAGTGACAAGGTGACCACTGTGCCATGTGCGCTCCGCTGGATATTGTACTCGCGCAGTTCGTCGGCCCACAACTCCGTAATCTGGGCTGAGGGGAAGAGCAAAAAGGATGGCGCCGCACTTCCTGGTTCCATGGTGACTTCAAGCTGAACCCGGAGGAAACCGCTCTCCGGCAGGAAGAAGACCTCCGCTTGGGCCAGGGCCGATGTGCTCCATAAAAGAAGTAACAACAGACAGTAGACGCTTTTTCTCATTGATCCCTCTCCTCGATTTCCCTGATCTGGCGACGCATGGTGCGGTGGGGGATACCGCCGTCTAGAAACACGGCTCCTTCTGCCTTGAAACCTAGCTTCACATAGAAATCCAAGGCCTGAAGCTGAGCGGCTAACACGAATTCGTTACGACCCGCGGCCGCCCCTGCGGCCATGAGAGCCTGAAGCAGCCCGCGGCCGAAACCCCGACCCCGAAACTCGGGCAGAATGGCCAAACGTCCTATCAGGCCCACCCCGTCTTGAAGCACCAAACGACCCGTACCAACCAAGCGGCCGTCCAGAAAGCCGCCAAAGTGACGAGCGGTTAAGTCCAGACTATCGTGCTCCTCTTCCAGGGGCACCTTTTGTTCCTCCACAAAAACCTGAATACGGATCCTCATAGCGGCAGAAAGTTCCTGCTGCTGCAACTCACGATAGACGGCTGGCACGGACAAACCTCCCAAAATGTTCCTATGGTATGTTTTGTCTTTTTTCTTGAAATCCCTGCCAAGGGTTGCTATAATTAGCGTGTGCACAGTTTGTGCTCACAAATTTGGGGAGGTCAAGGATGCATCCATACATAGAATTTGTCAACCCTCATTTAGGCAAATTATTGACCGAAATTGGCCTGGACAAACGTTTTGTGCGTGGGAGTGGGGCTTACCTATATGACGATGAACAGCAAGAGTACCTTGACTGTATTGCAGCCTACGGTGCCTTGCCCTTTGGTTATAATCCCCCCGAAATCTGGCAGGTACTCCATAATCTAGAATCTAACCAAGAGCCAAGTTTTATACAACCCTCCTTGCTGGAAGCCGCCGGGGACTTAGCTGCGGGACTGATTGCAGCGGCACCCCCGGGTTTGAAGCAAGTGACATTCGCCAACAGCGGTGCTGAAGCTGTGGAAGCCGCCTTTAAGCTTTGCCGGGCCAAAAGTGGCAAGATGACAATTCTATCCACGACAAACAGTTTTCATGGTAAGACCCTGGGCGCTCTGTCCGCAACGGGAAATCCTGACTACCAAAGAGTATTTGGAGCCCCGGTGGCGGGTTTTCAGCATGTGCCCTATGGGGATATCCCAGCTCTAGAGGCTTATTTAGAGGAATATGCCCAGGATACAGCGGCCTTTATCGTGGAGCCTATTCAAGGCGAGGGTGGTATTATCGAAGCTCCCCGGGGCTATCTTGGCGAGGTACAAAAGCTTTGTGCCAAGCACGGCGTATTGACAATATTCGACGAGATCCAGACAGGGTTGGGGAGAACAGGTGCCATGTTCGCCTGTGAACGGGAAGAGGTCACCCCCGACTGTTTAGTCGTGGCCAAGGCCCTCGGGGGCGGACTCATCCCCATTGGCGCTGTGCTGTGTAAAGAAGATGTCTACAGTGAGGACTTTGGCCTCAAACATTCTTCCACCTTTGCCGGCAACGCCCTTGGCTGCCGAGTTGGTCTGGCCGTTTTGGATCGCTTGACCCAAGATGACCACATGCTCCTCCAGGAGATCCGCCGCAAGGGTCGCAAGCTCAAAGCTGGTCTCGTGGCGGTGGCGGATCGCTATCCCCAAATCGTCCAAGGGGTGCGGGGAGAGGGATTGATGCTCGGTCTGGAGTTTGTCCATTGCAGAGAGCCGTTCCCCCATAGCCTCTTGGGGGTCATGGCTGAGCTTGAACTCTTAACGCCCATGGTGGCATCCTATTTATTGAATGTGGAGAGAGTACGAGTGGCTCCAACGCTTAACGGTGCTAGCGTAATCCGGATTGAGCCGCCCTTGATCATCACGGATGCCCAGATTGATCGCGTGATTGAGGCCGTGGAAAACACCGTGGCCATGTTGGCCCAACGAAACACCGCCGCCTTCCTGGGGCACTTGGTGGGCTATGGCTTTTCTCTGAACCAAGCTACTCCCAAGGCAGAAGAGGTGGTCAAGGTTGAGCCCCGGCCTGAAGATGGACGTTTTGCTTTTTTGGTGCATCCGGTGGACCTGCACAACTATACGGAGTTTGATGCCAGCTTAGGCAGTCTAAGCCCTGAACAGCTCGCCGATCTCAGTTCCCGGTGGAATGACATGGTAGAGCCCTTTGTAGTCAGCAGCTCCAGGATCGTGGACCATCTGGGGCAAAGTGCCTATGGTGATTTTATCTGTGTTCCCAAAACAGCCCAGCAGCTCTTGGCCGACCCCGAGGGGGCTTTGCAGGAAATCGCATCCGCGGTGCAGTTAGCCGCTGAGAGGGGTGCCAAAATTGTTGGCTTAGGAGCCTATACCTCCGTTGTGACCATGGGCGGCCGGCAGCTTTTGCCTCATACCAAGGTGGCCCTGACGACGGGAAACAGTTATACTGTCGTCTCGGGTGTGGAAGCTCTGCTAGAAGCTGCCAAACGCCTAGAGATCGATGTGCACTGTGCAACCGGCGTCGTGGTTGGCGCGGGGGGAGCTATCGGCAAGGCCCTGGCACTGCTTCTATCCGAACAGGTCCAGAAGCTGATTCTGGTGGGAAATCCGGCACGTCCAAAAAAGAGTGAGTACCGCATGCTCAAGGTAGTGGCGGAGATCATTGGCCATCTTAAGGAGATGGGCGAGGCTGGCCATTCCTTCGCAGAAGATAGCCTAGGAGCCTGGGTGCAGAGCTTAAGGGGTATTCCATCAAGTGCAGATTCCCTAACGAAATGGGTCGACTATGTGCAAGAGCTTCTGAACAAACCCTCGCCTGTGAGGATTACTATTAGCCGTGAAGATGCAGTACCCAAGGCCGACCTATTGATGGTCGCAACCAGCAGCTTGGAAGCCTTAATCACGCCGGAACTTCTGAAACGGGGGGCCGTTGTGTGTGATCTGTCCCGACCTAGCAATGTGAGTGAAGCGGTCCTTAGGGAACGTCCTGACGTCCTGGTCATCGACGGCGGGATTGTCGCCATGCCGAACTCCCCCGATTTGGGATGGAACTTCGGTTTTGAAAAGGGAACAGGATTCGCCTGCATGTCGGAGACGATCATGCTGGCCTTGGAGAAACGTTATGAGCATACGAGCTTGGGGGCGGATCTGAATGTGAAACAGCTGGCGCTGTTCCGGGACCTAGCAGCGCAGCAAGGTTTTACCCTGGCCGGGTTCCGGAATCTGGATCGGCCGCTCGATCCCGCTCTGTGGGAACGTGTGCGAGCATTCAGGCTCACGTCCAGCGCCTAAGACATGATTCGAAAGACCGGGAGAATTCTCCCGGTTTTACATATTATAGCTTGGAGAGAACCGATGACAGGATTTCGGCCAAGGATCAAGAACAGATAGGAATGGAGTCGAGGAAAGAATGGGGATGAAAAGTATGGACGAACTAGCTCTCCACGGTGGACAGCCGGTACGCACGAAGCCGTGGGTTTCGAAATACTTGGGTAGTGAAGAGGTGGGGGCAGAGGAAAAGGATCGGGTTTTACAGGTCTTAAACAAGAAACGTATCTTCCGTTACCTGCCTGCGGCGATAGAAACCTCGGAATGCAGCGCTTTGGAAGAAGAGTACAAGGCATTTCTGGGCACCAAGTACGCCTTAGGCGTCAATTCGGGCACATCGGCCTTGATCTGTGCGCTGGTGGCGGCAGGTGTGGGCCCTGGAGATGAGGTGCTTCTTCCCGCCTACACTTGGGTGGGCAGCGCCGCCGCGATCACCCTGGTGGGGGCAGTACCTGTTCTCTGCGAGATTGATTCCAGTCTGACCTTGGATCCAAACGACATGGCCAAAAAAGTTACTGCCCACACCAAAGCGGTCTTGGTCGTTCATATGCGGGGAATCTCGGCGGATATGGATGCTATTATCGCCGTGGCCCAAGAGCGGGGGATCAGGGTGATTGAGGATGTGGCCCAAGCCAATGGCGGAACCTATCGGGGGCGGATGCTCGGGTCCATCGGTGATCTCGGCTGCTTTAGTCTGCAACAGTCAAAAGTGATTACAGCAGGCGAAGGAGGCATGCTGGTCACGCAGGGCGAAGAGCTGTGGCAGCGCGCTGTTTTGTATCATGATGGCGCCGGGTATCAATTTCGCTTTACTGAAAGGAAAATTCCAGCCTTTCCTGGGCAAAACTATCGTTTAACCGAATTGCAGGCAGCCCTCTGCTTAGGGCAGCTGGGGAAGCTGCCGACTATCTTGGAGAGGACTAAGGCGAACAAACAGCAGCTGGTCCATGCTTTACGCCAGGTATCGGGTATTGAGCTCTCCCCGGTTTTCGGCACCGAGCGTGATCTGGGTGTAAGCTTGATTTTCTACGTCAAGGACGGTACAAGCGCCCATTGGGTGTCCCGGGCCCTAACGGCAGAGGGCATCCCCGCCTTTCATGTCTATGATCCGCAGGAGAAGGATCAACACATCTACATTAACTGGGAATTCCTTGTGGGGAAGCGTGATCCCTGGGGAGGCAGTTATCCTTGGAGTCTGCATCCCGCACGGGAGATGGACTATTCCCAGGATAGCTGCCCACGCTCTCTGGGCCTTCTGAACAGGGCGGTACAAATTCATTTGAATCATTTGGCCACAGAGGAAGATCGGAAGGATATTCTTGCTGCGATCCGCAAGGTCACAGCCCACTTGGGCTCAGGGCGATGAGGAGGATGGATCTGAAGTTCACCAAGTACCATGGGTTAGGTAACGACTTTATTCTTGTCCAGGACTTTGGAGGAATCCTCGTACCTCGAGGAGAAATGCTTGCTCAGGCCCTTTGTCATCGCCAGTTTGGCATTGGAGCTGACGGCTTGGTTTTGATCACAAAAGAGTCCGATTGGTACAAGATGCGGATCTTCAATGCTGATGGCAGCGAGCCGGAAATGTGCGGCAATGCCATTCGATGCGTGGCAGACTATCTGCTGCAAGAGGGTCTGGCCCAAGGACCTTTGATCCCCATTGATACCTTAAGCGGGTTGAAAGAAGTACGCCGTGCGGGTGATCTGTATCTCGTGGACATGGGAGAACCGGACTTTTCCTTCATGCGGGGACAATCGGTGGAGATTGCCCTTTTGGGCGTGACCTGGACCGTATACCCTGTATCCATGGGCAATCCCCATGGCGTTGTCTTTGTGGATGACCTGGATGAAATCGACCTTATGTTTTGGGGACCACGTCTCGAATCAGCCCCGGTCTGGCCCCATGGAGCCAACATCGAGTTTACGCAAGTACTAGATGCAGACAGCCTGCAGGTACGTGTTTGGGAAAGGGGAGCAGGACCCACTTTGGCCTGCGGGACAGGGGCTTGTGCTGCGGCTGCGGTCGCGGCGAAACAGGGCTTGACCCGGGATCTCAAAACGGGGGCCACTACAGTATCTCTGCCCGGGGGGGATCTCACCATCCAAGGGGGAGAAGAAAACAGGGTCTCCATGCTGGGACCGGCAGAAAGAGTCTTTGAAGGACAAATTGACATTTCGAGGTTAGAGAGGGAGAGAAAGCTATGATCGTTATGGCACACCGCGGATATTCAAGTAAGGCACCGGAAAACACGATGCCCGCCTTTGAACTGGCCCTAGAGGTTGGTTCCGGCGGCATCGAATTGGATGTTCATCTGAGCAAGGATGGAGAGATTGTCGTCATCCATGATAGTACCCTCAACCGAACAACCAATGGCAGCGGCCCTGTGAGCGAGCTGACCATGGCCGAACTCCGGGAGCTGGACGCAGGGTCTTGGTTCTCACCGGAATTTAAGGGAGAAAAGTTGCTCACGCTGGGCCAGGTCTTGGAACTGATTAAGAATCATGATATCTTACTCAATGTGGAGACAAAGATGGCCCTTGGATTTGAGCAGCTTAACGAAAAAGTGGCTGCCCTTCTCGACGAGTATGCGCTCTGGGAGAGGACGATTATTTCCTCCTTCAACCACTACGCTTTGCTCCATTTTAAACAAATTCGATCGCAGGCCCGCACCGGTATTCTCTATAATTGCGGGATGGTCAATCCCTGGATCTATGCTCAGAGTATTGGTGCCTCAGCCCTCCATCCCAATCACCTAACGATTATTCCCGAACTTGTGGCAGAGGCTCAGCAAAACGGAATGATGGTCAATGTGTGGACGGTGGATGCATCGGCTGATATTGAGCGCGTCAAAATGGCCGGGGTGGACAGCATCATTACCAATAATCCTGAACGAGTGCAGAGTTTGCTTTAGGAGGTAGGGAGGGGAAGGGTTTGACGATTCCAAGGACATTCACAAGCAGGCAGCCTATGTCCGGGGTGAAGTCCAATGGTGGCCCAATTTGATCAAGCACAGGCGCTGGAACGCTCTGAGCCTGATCTCACGAAATAAGCCCATTACTGTAGGAAGGATATTCCATCCCACAAAAAAAGCCGTCAGCAAGACGGCCTTTTTTGTATCTTTCTAGTTTAGCATATTCCGGTGAGATCCACTTTGGCTAGGGCAACGACCAGATCTACACAGGCCTGCACATCGCGGATATCCACCATCTCCGAAGGAGAGTGTACATAGCGGGTTGGAATGGATATGGCTCCCGAAGGGACTCCTGCCTTAGTTAGGTGAATGGCCCCCGCATCGGTACCGCCCCGCTCCAAGACTTCCATCTGATAGGGGATAGAGTTCTCTTCGGCCAGCTGCACCAAGAGATCCTTCACCTTCGGATGAACAACGAGGGAGGAGTCTTTAACCTTAATGGCCGCACCTTTGCCCAGGGCCACCTCCATGCGCATCGCTTCCGGCATATCACCGGTTAAGGTCACATCCAGGGCAATACCCAAATCGGGATCGATGCCATAGGCTGCCGTTCTGGCGCCGCGTAAGCCCACTTCCTCCTGGGCTGTAAACACGAAGTACAAAGTGTTTTTGGGGTTTTGGATTTTCTTCAGGGCCTCGATTAAGACTACGCACCCGATGCGATCATCCATGGCCTTGGCTATCAGTCGATTCCCCAGGTCGGTAAATTCGCGGTGGAAGATCCCGAACTCCCCAAGACGGACCATCTTCTGTGCTTCCTCTTTTGTTTCCGCACCAATATCGATGTAGAGCTTATCTAAGGTGAGATCCTTCCATGCTCCTTTTTCTTGATAGATGACGCCTATCGCTCCTCCAGCAAAACGGACCCGATTGCCCACCAAGGTGGATACGCTAACGCCTCCCACATTGGCGAAACGAAGGAAGCCCTTGTCATCAATGAAGGTGACCACGAGTCCTATTTCGTCGGTGTGGGCAGCAAACATCACGTCCCGCCCCTCCTGGGAGCCTTTCTTAATGGCAATGACATTGCCCAGTACATCGGTTCTGACCTCATCGGCATAGGCTTCCACCATCTCCTTGATCAGGTCGGTTACTTCGGTTTCATAGCCGGAAGGCCCAAAGGCCTCGGTCAGTTGTTGAATTACGGTCTTCATGCGTTCTCTCCCCTTTCTTGGAGCCGTTTCAAATAGCCTTTGATCAGCTGGTATGCCCCTTCATAGTCAGTCTTGCTCAGAACCGATACGGGTGAATGGATGTAGCGGCAAGGTACGGCAATGGTTGCAACCTTGACGCCTGCTTCGGACATCTGGATTTGGCCGGCATCAGTTCCCCCAGCCGTATTCCGGCGAACCTGAACCTTGATTCCTTCGTCCTCAGCAAGGGAAAAAAGTTCCTGTACCAAGGGAGGATGGGGAATAGAGGTACGATCCATCACTGTAATCGCCGGTCCTTGACCCAGGGAGGTGGCATGTTTGTGATCATCGGTTCCTGGTACATCCGACGCGGTTGTGCCTTCCAAAACCAAGGCTATATCGGGTTTAACCTGATAGGTTGCCACGCCGGCGCCACGCAAGCCCACCTCTTCTTGGACCGTAAAGGCGGCAACCAGGGGGAAGGGATATGTGTCTTGCAGTAGACGGATGGCCAGTGCGCAACCGACCCGATCATCCAGGGCTTTCGCTTTCACCTTGCCCTCGCCGAACTCCTGGTACTTAGTGCTGAAATAAGCGCATTCACCTAGGCTGACCAGGCGTTCCGCTTCTTCCTTATTCTTGGCGCCGATATCAATCAGTAACTCTTCCATGGTGAAGGCCCGCTCTCTCTCGGGAGGCCGTTGGAGGTGGATGGGCTTGCTGCCAATTACGCCCGCTATCTTCTTGGATCCAACAACCACGCTCTTGGCCACGAGCACCCGGGGATCCACGCCGCCAATGGGGCGTACCTTCAAGAAACCGTTGCTCTCTATACCAACGATCATGAGAGCTACTTCATCCATGTGGGCCGCCAGCATGACCTTCGGTCCTGGGGCATCGGGATTTTTGATGGCGATCAGGTTTCCCAATGCATCGGTCTTAATCTCCTGTACATGGGGCTGGATTTCTGTACGGATTAACTCACGCACTTCGCCCTCTTGTCCCGGCGCACCATTTGCTTCTGTTAATCGGGCTAAAAGCATGTTAATCCCTCCACAAATTCATTGTCGACCCCAGCGATAAACATGGCCATCAAACGTCCCGTACGTTTAACGTCCTCATAGTCAAGGGTTTCGATGGGGGTGTGCATATAACGCAGCGGGATGGACAGTAGAATCGTGGGCACGCCTCCCCGGGCCACTTGTATGGCGTAGGCGTCTGTTCCTCCGGGATAGGGAGAGGGGTCCAAGGAATAGGGTATATTCCATTCTTTCGCCGTCTCAACCATTCGCTTATGGACCTTGGGATGTACATGCGGCCCAATGGCAACACCGGGGCCTTGGCCAAGCTTAATGGTGTCGCTCTCCGCCAGGCCTGGGGAGTCGCCGAAACCGACGTCAATGGCGATGCCGATATCGGGGACAATTCCATATGTACTGGTGATTGCTCCCCGCAATCCCACTTCCTCCTGGACAGTGGCTACACCGTATACATCGGCCGCATGATTCACTTGCGCCAGGAGACGAAAACACTCTAGGATAGCGGCCACACCTGCCCTGTCGTCAAAGGACTTGCCCGCCATGAGAGAGGCCTGCAGATCCACAACATCCCGCTTCAGCGTGACAAGATCCCCTACGGACACTTGTTTTTGGGCTTCCGCTTGGCTGTCAAAACCCACGTCAATAAAAAGATCCTCCATCTTCACAGCCTTGCTCTGCTCGCCAGGGGCCTGAATGTGAGGAGGCTTTGCTCCAATGACACCCGTGAGGGGGTTTTTGGAATGGACCACGACCTCTTGGGCCAGCAGCACTCGTTGGTCAAAACCGCCGATGGTGCCGAACCGCAAAAAGCCGTCCTTCTCAATTTTGGTAATAATGAGGCCAATTTCGTCCATGTGGCCGGCCAACATGATTTTGGGCTTAGGGCCTGTTCCGTGGCCCTTTTTCAGCATGATCAAGTTACCTAACTTGTCCGTTCTGCTCTCATCGGCCCAAGGGCAGCCTTCCTGAATGGATGAGGCCAAGCCGTGTTCGTAGCCGGACACACCTGAGGCTTCGCTCAGGTTTTTAAAGACTTGCTTTATTTCCACCAATTTCCCTCCTTTGGCATTTTGGTTCTATTATTTCTCGCTAATCAAAGGAAAAACCTGCATAACCTAGAATAAATGTGCAGGGAGAAGGAGGATCTGGCAACGTGGGTAACAAAGGCGTCTATGTCATATGGCTGCATCTTCCCAAGCGTATGGGCATTGCCATTGGCAAGCTTGGAACCTTTGACTTTGAACCGGGCATCTATGCCTATGCCGGGAGCGCCCAGCGCAATCTGGAACAAAGGGTGGCCAGACATAGTCATCTCGATAAGAAGCTGCACTGGCACATTGACTACCTCAGGGCCAAGGCCGAGTTTCTGGGCGCCGCCCTGTTCTATAATCAGACGAAGATTTCCGAATGCTGGCTGGCCCAGGCCTTGCTGCGCCTGCCCGGGGCTACCTTGCCCGCAGCGGGATTCGGCTCATCGGACTGCCGCTGTAGGGCTCATTTGGTCCAGGTGCCCTTGGCACTCCTCCAATCGAGGTTAGTACTTCTTAGCGATTCGATTCATGATATTGATTTGGGTGCGGCACAGACGCTCGCACTCCTCAATGCTGGAGATTAAGTCGGCGTTCTGCTTCGGGTGGAGATCGCGGATGCTTTCATCACAGAGCCTTTGTAGTTCACCGAGTCGATCCATTAACCTCCAAATGATATCACTTGGAACCATGCTGAACATCCTTTCTTATGATGGGATCATTTCTACAATTATAACACAGAGAAGAGGGAGGGTTTCCATTGCTTGCAGAGGGTTTGGCAAGAGATGTTATCCTGGCTGCTTTATCCACCGGTGGCGATTTTGCCGAGATTTTTATGGAAGATACGCGGGGTACCCAGATCCGCATGCTCAACGGTGGGGTAGAAGAAGGGGTAACCGGCCGCGACTGGGGAGTAGGTATTCGCATATTCCAAGGATTTCGCAGTGTTTACGCCTTTACCAATGACACCAGCGGAGCCAATTTGCTTAAGGTGGCAGGCGAAGCTGCGGCTGCTCTGAGCGGCGCGCCCCAGGAGGGCACCTTGCATCTTCAGCGATTGCGCCTGGAGCCGCTGCATCCCATACGCCTGGACCCCAAGACCATTGGCCACAGGGATAAGGTGGAGATGATGAAAAGGGCGCATTGGGCTGCGGCAAATTATGATCCCCAAATCACCCAAGTAGCCATTACTTATATGGATACGGATCAGAATGTGTTCATCGCTAACTCCGAGGGACTGCTCACCGAGGATCGCAGAGTTCGCACTCGGCTGGGTATCCATGCAGTTGCGTCCAAGGGCAGCGAGAAACAGTCCGCGTTTCGGGGGCCCGGTCGTCACATGGGCTTTGAGCTCTTTGATCACATCGATGTGGAGGAGATTGCGCGGGATGCGGCCCGAAGTGCAGTGACGATGGTCAATGCAGACTACGCCCCCAGCGGACGCTATCCGGTTATTATCGACAATGAATTTGGTGGTGTCATTTTCCACGAGGCCTGCGGTCATGGGCTTGAGGCCACCAGTGTGGCTAAGGGAGCTTCCGTTTTCAGCGGCAAATTGGGGCAGAAGGTCGCCAGCGAGCTTGTGACTGCGGTGGATGACGGCACCATCGCCAATGCCTGGGGTTCTCTTACCATGGATGATGAAGGAACCAGGACCAGAAGAAATGTGTTGATCGAAAAAGGTATTCTAACTGGTTACCTGATTGACAAACTTAACGCCCGCCGCATGGAAATGGAACCAACGGGGAGCAGCCGACGACAATCGTACAAGTTTGCGCCCACGTCCCGCATGACCAACACATTTATCTGTGCAGGGGAGTCCACCAAGGACGAGATCATTGCCAACACCGAATATGCCCTCTTTGCCAAACACATGGGTGGAGGTTCGGTCAATCCCGCAACCGGCGAGTTCAACTTCGCAGTGGCAGAAGGCTACATCGTACGCAATGGATCCATCGAAAAGCCGGTGCGCGGTGCCACCTTAATTGGTCAGGGTGCAGAGATTCTGCAGAGGATCGATATGGTCGCTAATAACCTAGCCACTGGACAGGGAATGTGCGGTTCCCTTAGCGGCTCGATCCCGACCGATGTGGGTCAACCCACCATTCGGGTGCAAGAGATTACTGTAGGTGGACGAAAGGGGGCTAACTAATGGATATCGGTGAGTTTAGAGAAAAGGTATTCGCGGCTGGAACCCGATCTGGCCTTGGTGAGATGGAGATCTATGTTTCCCGCTCAGAGAACTTCCGTGTGCGTGTCTTCCAAAAGGAAATTGATGACTACAGCCTTAGTGTAGAGCAAGGCGTAGGCTTTCGGGCCGATTATCGGGGCAAAGTAGGTTACGCCTATGTGGAAACCTTGGATGAAGAATCCGTCAACGTACTGGTGGAGGGTGCCAAGGCCAATGCCCAGATCATCGATTCCGATGACGAGATTCAGTTTTTCGCAGGTTCGCCGGCGTACCCCGATGTCTCGACCTATGACGAGACGCTGAATCGAGTTTCGCCCCAAGAGAAAATTGAATTTACCAAAGCGTTAGAAGCAGAAGCTTTTGCCGCCGATCCCCGTGTATCCATGGTCAACTGGGCCATGACAGGCTCCGCGCAAAGTGAAGTCCATATTGCCAATACAAAGGGGCTGGATCAACACTTTATCCGTAACGGCGCCTATAGCTTTATTTCGGCGGTGGCTCGGGAGAAAGACGCAGTGAAGACCGCAGCGCGTTTCTTCGTTGATCATGATTGGCGGAGGTTTGATGCTAAGAAACTGGCGCAGGAGGCCGTGCACGAAGCCACATCCCTTTTGGGGGCCACCAGTTTGGAATCTGGCAATTATCGCGCCTTGTTGCGTCACGATGTAGCCAACGATCTCTTAGCCACATTTTCCTCGGTGTTTTCCGCGGAAGCGGTACAGAAGGGCCTATCCCTCTTGGGTGGTAAGATGGGGCAGCAGATTGCCAGCCCTCTGGTGAACATAACAGATGACCCCCTCTTGAGCAACATGGGTGCGTCCCGACCCTTTGATGGGGAGGGGGTGGCTGCTCGCACCAAAAAAGTTGTGGAGCAGGGCCAGTTGACCACCTTTCTGCATAATCTGAAAACAGCGAAAAAGGACGGGATTGCCTCCACCGGAAACGCTTCTAGAGCTTCCTTTAAGTCGCCTGTGGGGATTTCTCCCACGAACTTCTTCATTGAATCTGGCGGGACCGAGTACGTGGATCTGGTGAAGAAACTTGGTGATGGCATCATTATCATCGATGTGCAAGGCCTCCATTCAGGTGCAAATCCCGTCTCCGGAGACTTTTCCTTGGGTGCCTACGGCTACTTGGTGGAAAAAGGGCAGATCGTTCGAGCCGTTGAACAGATTACAGTGGCAGGTAACTTCTTCAGACTGCTGGAATCGGTAGAAGAGATCGGGGCGGATCTGGAATTCGGAAGCCTGGGCCAGGGTGGGCATTTTGGCTCCCCATCGCTGCTCATTCGTGAACTGTCTATTGCAGGTATGTAGGAGGACCCAGAATGCGTTTGAACACTCGACAGGCAGCCAACCTCGGTCTTTTGACTGCGGTCTCTATCGTGCTGACCCGCGTTTTTGGATTTGTTCTCCCCATTGCGGGAGTAGGTGCCCTCCGCTTGAGTTTCGGAGAAATCCCCATCCTCTTGGCTGGGGTGCTTTTCGGCCCTGCCGGGGGGGCGCTGACGGGGCTCGCATCGGACCTAATCGGTTATATGATCAACTCCCATGGAGGAGCTTTTTTCCCTGGATTCACCTTAAGTTCTGCCCTTACCGGATGTATCCCCGGCTGGATTTTGTATCAACGGAAGGCTTCTTTCGATCTCTGGCAAGTGGGGGCCACGGTCTTACTTACGGACCTGGTTACGGGTGTCTTCCTGAACACGCTCTGGCTGACCATTCTCTACGGACAGGGTTTCTTTGTAATTCTGCCCATGCGGCTTTTGGCTCGCCTGGTGACGCTGCCCGTCTATACTGTGGTGGTGTTTTTGATTAGCCGGGCCTACCGATCGTATCGACGGGGGCTCACTTAGGGCCTTTTGCTTAGGATTGCGTTGTTTGAGCTTTTGTGCTATGATAGTCTAAATTCTGAACACATGGAGTGAGAGATCCTAATGGATATCGAACCGCCAAGACGGTGGCATACACTAAAGTTAGCACTCTTGTGGCGGAGACCTCAAGAGCCGCGCAAGAAGATCAAGATCTTCCTTCGACTAGGCGATGAGTATCTGCGTAAGGGAGAGGTTCAACTGGCCAACTATTGCTACACACTCTCCAAGAACCTGGCTGAAGAGGCGGGAACAATCCATCTCCGCAAGAAGATCGAAAATCGATTAATCTAAGAACGACCAGGAAAAGACTCTGGCCCTTGATCAGACGACCCAACTAGGATACAATAAGTTTATGAAAACTTTCACATAGGGGGATCGTCTATGCAACGATTAAAGCAATCTGCCCGGCGTTTTCAGATTCTGGCGGATCCCATTCGATTGAAGATATGTTTGCTGCTGGCCGACGGTGAGATGTGCGTTGGACAGCTGTCCGAGGTCTTGGGGCTGAACCAGCCGAAAGTGTCCTACCACTTGAAGCGGATGTACGAAGGGAATCTCATCGCCAGACGAAACGAGAACACCTGGAGTTACTATTCCCTCCGTACCGATTTGCGAACCTGGGTAAATAGGGAACTTGACAGTATGCTCAACGGCCAGAGCAGGGGGGTTGCAATTGAAGGATCTAAAGACGCTCACCGGAGCCCCATCTCTGTGGACCGCGGTGCGCTTGATATGGCAAGCAGGACTGGCCGCCATTAGGGAGAGGACAAGGGTTGAAGAACTGCAGGCTGATCGAGTCCGATTCGAGCAGGAACTCTTGGAGCTGTCTCGTTTGGTTCATGACTACGAGACGAAAATTCACAACAATGTCAGAGAGAATAAAGAGCTAACCCGGAAGAACAAGGAGCTGCAATGGGGATTTCGTGCCCTGCGCCGGGAGAACCAGTGGCTGAAGGAAGAGATTTTTAAGCTGAAGGGCAAACCATTAACTTAAACCGAGGAGTCAGGGTGCGGATAACGTGATCGACTCCTCTTTTTTTGAGAAGGACAAAGCAGGGGAGTGGAGTAGATGAATTCCAAAAAAATGGTCCTGACTGCACTGTTAATTGCTGTGGTAACTGTGACAACCATGGTTGTCAACATCCCCCTGCCTGGAGTCAAGGGTTATGTCAATATCGGCGATACCGTTGTGCTTTTAGCAGGCTTGATCTTTGGACCCACTGTGGGGGCCACTTGCGGCGCCTTGGGATCCAGCCTCGCCGACCTCTTTTTGGGCTATGCCTACTGGGCGCCATGGACTTTTGTCATTAAGGGACTAGAAGGGTTCTTGGCAGGTTGGGTTGCGCAGCGTTATCGACGGGCCACAGCGCAGGGGGCTGTTTTGGCAGCGGTGATCATGGTCTTGGGCTATTTGGGTGTAGGCATCCTCTATTACGGCCTGGGGCCTGCCCTCGCCTCGCTTCCCGGGGATTTGACCCAAGGGGCCGTCAGCGTGGCTCTGGCCTTGCTTTCGGTTCGCCCCCTCAGGAAGTATTTAAGTTTGTAGAGTGAAACAGGCACATTTCCCCAGCTGCCATCATAGAATGAAAAGCTTGAATTCCGGCAACGAGGGGGTCTAGCTTGTGTTATTTTCGCTACTTAGCGCCCTGGGTCTCTGGCTGGCCGAGGGAATCGGTTTCTTAACGGGTTTTGTCACCAGCGGGAGCGCCTTCCCCAAACCTCTTAGGCCCGAAGAGGAGAAGGAACTCTTAATGCAAAAAGAAGCAGGCGACGAAGGCGCGCGCAACATCCTCATTGAGCGGAACCTTCGCCTCGTAGCACATATTGTCAAGAAGTTCGATAACACCGGCGAAGACAGTGAAGACTTAATCTCCATCGGGGTAATCGGTTTGATTAAAGCGATCAACACCTTCAATCCGAGCAAAAACACCCGTTTGGCTACTTACGCAGCCAGGTGCATTGAGAATGAGAATTCACTGTCAAGCGGGGAGCCCAATCCGAATTTCTCCCCCCTCTTTGAGGGTGTGGATTTGCCCGTAAAGGAGTAGTTCGAAAGGCGAACCTTCGATCTGGCTCACCGCAACTTCGTTAGCGCTGACCCGAACGATTAAGTGGTGGCCGCGGAACAGGACTCTAAAGGAGTAACCATTCCACTTTGTGGGAGCAAAGGGCCTCAGTGAAAGGTGATCGTCTTCCATGCGCAGGCCGCCAAAGCCATAGACAACAGACATCCAGGTCCCTGCCATGCTCGTAATATGCAGACCGTCATCAGTATCGTTATTGTAATTATCCAGATCCAGCCGAGCAGTACGCAGATAGAGCTCGTAGGCTTTGCTTTTGTAGCCGATTTCAGCAGCCATAATCGCATAGACACAGGGTGACAACGACGATTCATGGACGGTCATAGGTTCATAAAAATCGAAGTTGCGTTTTTTTGTGTCCAAATCGTAGCGATCGCCGAAAAAGAAGAGTCCCTGCAGTACATCGGCCTGTTTAATGAAGCACGAACGCAAAATGCGATCCCAGGACCAGTGCTGGTTGAGGGGCAGTTCGCTGCGGGGGATTGCATCCACACTCAAGAGTTCCTTATCCATAAACCCATCTTGCTGTGCAAAGACCCCCAGATCAGGCAGGAGGGGATAGTACATGTTCTGCACAATGTCTTCCCACATGTGGAGCTCCTTTGGATCCGGTCTCAAATGACCCGGAATCTTGGCCCCTAGCTCTTCTAGGACCTCCAGGGTATATTCAAGGCACCAGGAGGCGATGCGGTTGGTGTACCAGTTGTTGTTGACATTGTTCTCATACTCATTGGGGCCGGTCACGCCCAAAATCATATAGACGCCCTTTCTAGGCTGAAACGTCACCCTGCTGGCCCAGAACCGGCAAATTTCTACCAGGACGTCCAGACCGTACTGGACGAGGTAGTCCTGATCGCCAGTGTAACGGACGTAGTTGAAAATGGCGTAGGCAATGGCGCCATTGCGGTGGATTTCCTCAAAGGTAATTTCCCATTCGTTATGGCACTCTTCGCCCGTCATGGTCACCATGGGGTAGAGGGCTCCTTTCAGCCCCAGCCTGGCCGCGTTTTCCTGCGCTTTTTCCAGATGATGATACCGATACATCAGCAGATTCCTGGCAATCTGGGGGTCCCGGGTGCTCAGATAGAAGGGGAGGCAATAGGCTTCCGTATCCCAGTAGGTGCTGCCGCCATATTTCTCGCCGGTGAATCCCTTCGGTCCAATATTGAGGCGGGGATCCTCGCCCGTATAGGTCTGATGCAGATGGAAAATGTTAAAGCGGATGCCTTGCTGGGCGGCCACATCACCGGTGATTTGGATATCGCTGTCCTCCCAAACCCGGGCCCATTGCGCGGCGTGGTCCTGGAATAGTTCGCTGTAGGGCCTTTTGTGTTGCTGCAAGAGGCCAATGGCCTGATCGGATACTGTCTGGGCCGGGTGATCGCGGCTCGTGGTCACAGCAACCACTTTCTCCAAACGAAGACTGTCTCCCCTCTGCAGTACTGTGCTGATTTCCCCCTGAGCATAGCGGGGGGAGGCAGTGTACGCAGCTTGGAGGTCCGTAACTTCCTGGTCGTTCAAGTAGAGAGAAAAGGAACTGGCCGCGGCCACCACAAAACCAGACTTCTTCGTCTCCATGGTAACCAGCTGCACACCGGGTGCGCTGGATTGGTCCAGTGCCTGCCAAAAGTCCTCTCCGTAATTTGCATCTTCATTGACAATATTTCCATCCAGATAGGGGGTGAAGGTGACGGCCGCCCCCTTGTTAGTGGGATCGTCTTCCAGAGTGATCTTGTAGCTGATACAAGCCAGCTCTCGCCGGGCTTTGCTCACGAAACGCCGGGTGAGAATGGAGAACGTGCGTCCGTCGCCGTCGACTACCTCGAAGAGGCGGGTTAACTCTCCCTTGTGCATATCCAGGGTTCGACGAAACCTCGTTGGTTTCCAGTAATGGAGATCAAGGGGAGTCCCTCCCAGATGCACGTTGATGCCGATAAAATTCACGGCATTGAGCACTTTGGCAAAATACTCAGGATAGCCCACCTTCCACCAACCCACTACAGTGCGATCGGGATAGTAGACTCCGGCCATATAGGTGCCCTGCAGACTGTTACCGCTGTATGCTTCTTCGAAATTACCGCGCATGCCCATATAGCCATTGCCGAGGGACATCAAACTCTCAACCACCCGGTTTTGCTCTGGACGGAATCCATCCTCAATGACCTGCCACTCATGGGTCTCTATGAATCGTTTCAACGGTACCCCTCCTCATATAGCTGGGTCGATCATCATACTTTTCCTCTGGCAGCAATCGTTTGCACAAGAAAACAGAAAGGAGGCAGGAAACCTTAGGCAGGGAGAATTCGCAGCAGATCCTGCAGGCCAAAGGAGGCAAAACCCGTGATCACATAATGGGCCTGGGCGAGGGTGTGCTCGTCGCCTACACCGATGGCCACCATCTGGGCTCGCAGCGCCGCTTCGATCCCGGCCTGGGCATCTTCAAAGACTACCGCAGATTGGGGAGCAATGTCCAAAAGGGATGCGGAGAGTGCAAACACTTCCGGATCGGGCTTGGCTTTTGACACTAGATTCCCGTCTACGATCAAGTCGAAGTAGTCTGTCAGTTCCACTCTCTCCAGGATGGTACGGGCATTTTTGCTGGCAGAACCAAGGCTGATCTTGATACCGGCGCTTTTCAGTTCGTCCAGGAAGTCCAACACACCGGGGAGTATTTCCGAAGCGTCCATTTGGGTGATGTACTCCACATACCAGGTGTTCTTGGCCTCGGCCAGTCTTGCCTTCTCTTCGTCAGTCCTCTTTTGCCCTCCGATCTCCAGTAGTATATCCAAGGAACGCATCCGGCTCACGCCCTTGAGACGCTCATTATCCTCTTCATGAAACGCGATTCCGATGGTCTCACCCAGACGTTTCCAAGCCAAATAGTGATACTTGGCAGTGTCCACAACCACTCCGTCCAGGTCAAAAATGGCCAACTGTAAATCCATGGACAGACCTCCTCTTTGCCCCATTATATCATGATTGGATTTTTCCGGCATAGTCTTGATCAAAAAGAGGTGGTAGAAGTTGATTGCCATCTATGCCCGGGTGAGTACAGAGGAACAGGCTAAACATGGTTTTAGCATTCCAGCTCAAATTAGGGAGTGTCAGAACCTGATTGGTCACAGGCAGGCCCTGGTCTTCTCTGACCAGGGTGTTTCCGGGGAGACTCTGATCAGACCCGCCTTAGAGGAGCTGCGCCAAAGGATCGAAGTAGGCGAGATCAGTGCCGTCTACTGCCTGGATCCTGATCGTCTCTCCCGCAAACTCCTGCACCAGCTCTTACTGACGGAGGAGTGGGAGCGGAAGGGGATAGCCCTGCATTTCGTGCATGGTGACTACAAGAAGACGCCGGAGGGAAATCTCTTTTATGCACTCAGGGGAGCAATTTCCGAATTCGAGAAGGCCAAGATTACCGAGCGCATGTGCCGTGGACGCAGGGAAAAGGCACGGCAGGGCCGGGTACTTAGGGACTTTCAAATCTATGGGTATGACTTTGATAGTCAACATGAACAGCTGATAATCAATGGGAGGGAAGCGCAAACAGTGCAGCGCATCTTCCACTCTATCGCTACCGCCAAACCTGGAATGGAAAGCATATCGGCCATCGCCAGGACTCTGACCAGGGAGGGGGTACCCACCAAACGAGGGGCCAAGATCTGGCATCGCCAGGTGGTCAGGCAGATTCTCAGTAACCGTACCTACCTGGGGGAATTCTACCAGAATAAGTGGGATGCATCAGGTGCTCGGGTTCGGCTGCGTCCCCGAGCCGAGTGGATTCTGATTCCCTGCCCGCGGATCATTGATCCGCAGCTCTTTGGGGAGGTCCAGGAGGTTCTGTCAGTGAACTCGAGATCTTAATGCATCTGCGCACCACAAAGCGGGTCCGTCAGGAAATCAAACTTTACGAGCCCATTGGCTCGGACCGGGACGGCAATGAGATCAGCCTGATGGATATTCTCAGTTCCGATGAAGACGAGGTTTTAGACACCGTGGTTTTGAACATGGACCGCAGTCTCTTAAAGGACCGTTTTCACTGTTTATCCCCGCGGGAACAAACGGTATTGGAATTAAGATTCGGTCTAGGCGATCATGAAAAGCTGACCCAGCGGCAGATTGGCCGTCATCTCGGGATCTCCCGTTCCTACGTCTCCCGCATCGAAAAGAGGGCTTTGGGCAAACTACTGCATGAAATGGGACCGTCTTAACTGCCAAGTTAAGGACGTTTTTTCCAGGGCACATACAGCTGGGGCTAGATCTATGGTATAATTGGTTGAAATCAAGAAAACGGAGTTGCACTGATGAATATGCTGGTTCCAGACGTGATTTGTGAGAGTGTCTTTGCCATTGACTTTGGCCAGTTGAAAAACCGGGGGATTCGCGGCCTCTTAATTGACATTGACAACACTTTGGTCCCCTGGGGTGAGCCTCAGATGGAAGAGGCGTTTGTGGCCTGGGTTAAGAGGGCTAAGGAAGAGGGGTTCGCGCTCTGTTTGGTTTCCAATGCCATCAAAAACCGGGCCCAGAGCTTTGCCGCACTTTTGGAGATTCCCGCTGTGGGACGAGCATTGAAGCCCTTAGGGCGCGCTTTCCGCCGGGGGATGCAGGAACTGGGCCTATCTCCCAAGGAAGTAGCGGTTGTGGGCGATCAGCTCTTCACCGATGTCCTCGGCGGCAACCGCCTGGGCATTTACACAATTCTCATCAATCCCTTAAGCCGCAGTGAGCTGGGGACAACGAAATTGGTGCGCAGAATGGAATGCAGAGCGCTGGATCGCCTGGTAAAGCAGGGGAAGGTCAGCAAACAGTCGCTGCAAATCCGGCGAGGGGGCCAATAGGATGGACCAGGACTATTGTCTCGGATGTGGGGCTGCGCTGCAAAGCAGCGAACCAGGACAGTTCGGTTTTGTTCCGGAGCATCTCAGGGCCGATGGGGCCCGTCTTTGCCAGCGCTGCTTCAGGATTACCCACTATGGACAGGTGGAAGGCGGTCTTCTCTCCAAAGAGGAGTCGCTGGAGTCCATTCGCGCCGGCGTGGCTTGGTCATCCGGTGTTTGCCTTGTCCTGGACTTGCTGGACTTTGAAGCTGGACTCCCCAGGGAGCTCCTTGCTTTGCTGCGGGGGAAGAAGATGATCGTGGCCATCAACAAGGTGGATCTAGTTCCCGAGCAAACACCCTTGGACGAAGTCGGTCGATGGGTGGAGGAGCGCCTGAGGCAATATGGGCTGCCTCCGATGCAGACAGCCTTAATTAGTGCAGTTACGGGCCATGGGTTCCCGCATCTGGCCGATCTCTTGGGTGAACTGGGCCGCAAGATCATGTTTGTGGGCATCACCAATGTGGGCAAGTCCAGCGTATTGCGGCGCTTGCTGCACATGCGAATCAGCGGTGGGAAAAGGAGTAAGATCCAGCCCACCATCTCACCCTATCCAGGTACTACAGTCAATGTATCCCGCTGGCACTGTCCAGGCGGTTTAGTCTTGGCCGATTCTCCAGGTTATGTCCCCCAAGGCCGTATCAGCGATCTGGTCAGTCTAGAGTGGGCACGGAAGATCATCCCCCATAAGAAGCTCAGTTCCCATCTGTATCCCTTGCAGGCTGGTGATATTGTCTTTGTCCAAGCTCTCTGTGGGGTGGAATGTCTCTCCAGCCAGGGCCAGGGGCTGGTGTTGGGATTTACGGGCTCAGGGGTAAAGTGGCAGAAGTCGTCCAGTCGGCATTTAGACAAATGGCTGGGAAAGACCAGTGATCAGGCCCTGATCACCCACTGGGAGGAGCATCTGATCCGGCTTGAACCAGGCGAAGATCTGACCGTAAACGGACTTGGCTGGGTCTCGGCCCGCAAAGCCCGCTACGAACTGCGGCTGCATGTCCCAGGGGGAGTGCACTTTGGTGTGCGTCCTAATTTGATTGGTCCCAAGCGCAGGAAAAACTAAAATTCCAGCGAAATTTGGAATAAAGCTCGTCCTCCTTGCACATACTATTACTATCAGGGATCAAGGAGGATGACAGATGGTATCGTTTGTTTACGAGACGGCTGTGCACTGCCAGTCCAGTGACGAGCTTCTTGTGGAGATTCAACAGACCGTCCGGCAGCTGAGAGACTCCCATCCAGAGCTCGAGCAATGCACCTTAGCCGATGTATCTCTCAGAAAAAGGAAAGAGGCGGTCGACGTCACACTTTTCTTTCACCCCAGTGGGGCGGTGCAACCCCATTAGGGGTTTTTCTTTTGCCGAGCAAGATGTTAGCAGGAGTTTCCATTGAATACATAGAAAAAGTGAACAGTATGCAAGGAGGAGGTTGATTATGGAGCGAATAACCCGAATTCGAGAGCGTCTTGACGGGGAAGGGGCCGACGTGTTCCTGGTCTCCAATCCAGTGAACAGACGTTATTTGACTGGCTTCACCGGTTCGGCGGGATTGGTCTGGATCTCCAGCACCAGACAGGCTATTCTCACGGACTTTCGCTACTTTGAACAGGTGAAAACGCAATGCCCCGACTGGGAATTGGTGCGGATTGAGAACTACACCGATGCCCTCCAAGCCTTAATCGAAGAGGAACATGTTCAATCAATCGCTTTTGAGAAAGACCATGTGACAGTGGAGCAGATCGAAGGCTGGCAGGAAAAGCTCTCGGTACAATTCAGGGGAATCAGCGGCTGGGTGCAAGAATTGCGCATGATCAAGACAGAAGAGGAGATTGCTAACATTAGGAAGGCTGCCCAGATCGCAGATGAGGCCTTCGCTCAGCTTTTGCCCACCCTCCGTTCAGGCCTAACAGAAATCGAAGCAGCCCTGGAACTCGAGTTTTTGATGCGCAAGGCTGGGGCCTCCGGTCTGTCCTTTGATCCCATCGTGGCTTCAGGACCCCAAAGCGCTCTGCCCCACGCTAGACCAGGGGAGCGCGTCCTGAGCGTAGGTGACTTTGTGGTCTTCGACTTCGGCGCCATAGTAAACGGTTACTGCTCCGACATGACCAGAACAGTGCTCATCGGGGAACCGGAGGAAAAGCACCTGCTCATTTACGATTTAGTGCTCAAGGCACAGGTGAGCGCATTACAGGCCGTGGCACCTGGAAAAACAGGGGCTGAGATTGATGCCATTGCCCGGGATATCATTGGTGAAATGGGCTATGGTCCGTATTTTGGGCACGGCCTGGGACACAGTCTCGGTTTGGAGGTTCATGAAAACCCCCGTCTGTCCAAGACAGATCAAACGATTCTTGAGCCGGGTATGATCGTCACCGTCGAGCCAGGAGTGTACCTGCCGGGCTTCGGCGGCGTCAGAATCGAGGATCTGGTCCTAGTTACAGAGGATGGTCATGATGTGCTGACCTCTACGTTTAAAGAGCTGTATGTGGTAGAGTAAGGAGGAAGCGATGATCTCGGTAAATGATTTGCGAACAGGAGTTACAGTGGAAATCGATGGTGACATCTACAGCGTGGTGGACTTTCTCCACGTTAAGCCTGGGAAGGGAGCAGCCTTTGTCCGAACCAAACTGAAAAACATTCGCACCGGTGCAAGTGTTGAACGAACCTTTCGGGCCGGGGAGCGCATTTCCAGAGCCCATATTGAAACCAAGCAGATGCAGTACTTGTACAGCGCTGATGATGAGTATTTTTTCATGGACATGACAACCTATGATCAGATCGCTTTGCACGCGGAAGATTTAGGTGATGCCCCAAAATACCTCTTGGAGAATATGACCATCGGAATTCAGTTCTACGAGAACCAAGCTGTGGGAGTGGATTTGCCAACCACGGTGGTTTTGGAAGTAACCCACACAGAGCCGGGATTCAAAGGTGATACGGCGCAGGGGGCGACGAAGCCCGCTGTGTTGCAGACAGGTATTACAGTCCAGGTGCCCTTATTTGTGGAGCAAGGTCAGATGGTGAAGGTAGACACTAGGACAGGAGAGTATCTCTCCCGAGCCTAAGCCGACAGAAAAAACAGGGGGTGGATTTGTTGGAAACGGTACGAGAGAAGATTGCCTATTTACGCGGGATCATTGATGGCGATCCTTCCATGGAGGAGGGACGAAACAGCTTTTTGTTCACGAAGCTTCTGCAGATTTTGGAGGATCTGGCCGATGAAGTAGAGTATTTGGCTGGAGCCCAGGACGACTTGGACGATTATCTGCAGGAAGTAGATTTCGACCTGGCGTATCTAGAGGATGAGTTTTTCCAGGATGACGATGACAGGTTCGACTTCGACGACCAGGATGGCGACTGGGAGGATTCTGTGGAAGGCTCTCTGGTAGAAGTCGAGTGTCCAGAGTGCGAGGATATTGTCACATTCGACGAAGATTTCTTATTTGACCAAGGCGTACAAATTCGATGCCCCCGTTGCGATGCTGTCGTATTTGAAACGGATGATTTCGAGGATTTTGAAGAACTCTTTGACGAAGATATTGGTGAGAGCGAAGACGATGACTAGGTAGTCAATTCGTTATGAAGCCAAGAGGGTTGCCCCCAGTGGGGCAACCTTTTTTTGTGTCATACCTTGTCCCTCTTTTGCATATAGTGTGGCAAAGGGTGAGTTAACCATGGAGAAGTATCTATCTCCGACTTTGCGGGCCATTGTTCAGCAAGCTGCCTTACCTGCACTGGAAGAAATTCGGATCCGCCTGAATCGACCCCTTATGGTCAAGAACCGGCAGGGATTCCGATTCCTATCCATCCAGGGGCAGCCGACCTCGGCTGCCCACGCTTACATTGTGAACAGAGATGATCTAGAGCGCACCTTGCAGCTCGTGACAGAGAATTCTTGGTACGCCTGGGAACAGGAGATTCAAGGGGGGTATTTGACGCTTCCCGGAGGACACCGGGTAGGCCTGGGAGGAAAGGCGGTGTACGCAGCGGGGAAGCTCAAGACGATCAAACATGTTTCGTCTCTTAACTTCCGACAGGCCAGGGCAGTTGTGGGTGCAGCCGATCCAATTATAGGCAAGGTGGCCCCAAAAGACAGTCCCAGGATCCTTTCCACCCTAATTGTCTCTCCCCCCGGGTGCGGCAAAACTACATTGCTGCGGGATCTCACCCGTCAGGTGGCCAATCGGGGCTTCCAGGTGGTCGTAATCGATGAACGCTCCGAGATCGCTTCGTCCTACCGGGGTGTGCCCCAGTTGGATGTGGGCCTGCAAACCGATGTCCTGGATGGATACGATAAGGAACTCGGCGTGAACCACGCCCTGCGAGGTTTAGGCCCAGAAGTGGTGGTAACAGATGAAATCGGTCACGGCGGGGATGCCCGCATCCTGGCAGAGCTGGCCCGCAGCGGGGTCAGGGTGATCGCCACATGCCATGGAGAGTCCTGGGAACAGCTGCAAAGTAGAAGCTGGGCCCAGGGTTCGTTGGAGATGTTTGAGTTGGTGGTCTTCCTATCTCGACGCAGGGGTCCGGGCACTATCGAATCGGTTCTAACAGTAAACAGGGGTTCATAAAATAAGGAGGACAGGGGTGAGGTGGTGAAGTTTTTTGCCGTCGGCCTTATTCTTTTCTCTTGCGGAGCCATGGGAATACTTATAGCCCGCAGTTTCGCCCAGCGAGTGCACAATCTCCGCGAACTGATTCGGCTAGTTCAGATTTTGGAATCGGAGATTCAGTTTGCCCGAACAACCCTCCCTACGGTCATCAGTGCCCAGGCTCAGCAGTTTTCAGGTGAGGTGGGTGAATTCTTGCATACCCTGGATACAAAGCTCAAAGCAGGAACGGGCGAGTCCTTCTCCCTCATTTGGTGCGAGGGCCTGAGCACATTAGCGAAAAACGGCCTGCCCCCATTCGCCCTGGAGGATCTGCAAAACCTGGGGCCCGTGTTGGGCACCAGTGACGCTCGGGAGCAGAGCAAACACTTGGGCGCACTGCTCAGGCGGTTGGAGCAGGCCTTAAGCCAGGCCAGAGAGGAGTGCCAAAAACAAAGCCGTCTCTGGCTGTACTTAGGTTTTTCCGCTGGCCTGCTCATTGTCTTACTTCTGCTCTAAGGAGGGAACATGGTGACCGATTTATCTCCCATTTACCGCATCGCCGGCCTGGGCATTTTGGTGGCGGTACTCAACATTTTCCTCGTGCAGGCTGACCGCAAGGAACAGGCCCAAATGCTGAGCCTGGCCGGAGTGATCATTGTCTTGCTCTGGCTGGTCCAGATGGTGGCACAGCTTTTCTCCGATGTGGAAGCGGTTTTTAGGTGGTGATGGACTGTGCTCTGGCTTCCCATGGTGATTGGACTTGGCGTGGTGCTCACCGTCTTCCAGGCCCAGCTTCGAGAAGAACAGCCGAGTTGGGCTGTCTTGGTGGGTACTGCTTTTGTGGCCTTGATCTTCTTGGCCCTGCTGCCCCAGTTTAACAGTCTATTCCAAGCCGTCACGGCCTTGGCCAGGGAAGCCCAAGTGAGCTCACTCTATCTCAATCCTGTGCTAAAAACAATTGGTGTGGCTTATCTAACCTCATTTGGGGCCCAGATCAGCCGAGAAGCTGGCGAAGAAGCTATTTCCGGCGTGATAGAACTGGCGGGGAAACTCGTCATTCTCCTGATCGCCTTGCCGCTCCTACAGGCAATTTTGCACACTCTCTTTGGCATACTGGGCTTTTAGGATGATGACGATGAAAAAAGCGATACAGGTCGTATGGATTCTTCTAATCGTTGTGGGCTGCGGGGCGCAGGGTCAGGCCCAAACCAGTGTGGAGGCAGGACCCTTTCAGGAGTCCATCCAAGCCCAGCTGGAAGCCTTGGATCTCGATGTGCTCCTGGGCTTTAAGGAACGTTTGGAAAGGGAATATCATGACTTTGTACCCAGCCTGAACTGGCAGGATCTGCTCCGAGGCGGTGGAGATACTCCTTCGCCAGCCGGATTTGTGGTCCTTCTGCTGCGGCACCTGCTCAGAGAACTCTATCTCAGCTTACATCTCCTGCGTCAACTGGTGGTGATCGGTATCTTAGCCGCCCTGCTGCAGAGACTGAGCAGCTCGTTTGGCATCCCGGGAGTGGTCGATGTAGCCTTTGCCGTTTGTTTTCTGGTCTTGGTTATCCTGGGTCTGCAGAGCTTTAAAATCGCCTCCAGTGTGGCCACAGAGGCAGTCGGGGAGATGGTGGGGTTTATGTATGCCCTCATACCCATGCTCTCGTCGCTCTTGGTCGCTGTGGGAGGCATCACATCTGCAACCGTTTTTCATCCTTTACTGTGGGCCCTGGTGGGAGGAATCGCAGGTCTGGTACAGCGCCTGCTCTTTCCAATGATTTTGCTGAGCACGGCTTTTTCACTGATGTCCCACTTCAGCGCGGATCTGCCCTTCCCACGCCTGGGAAACCTCCTGCGACAAGGAGTGATCACCCTACTGGCCCTGTTTTTTATCGTTTTCTCCGGTTTCATGGTGGTGCGGGGAGCGATTGCTCCTGTCACCGACGGAATATCGCTGCGTACCGCCAAGTACTTGACGAAGACCTTGATCCCCATCGCAGGCGGTATGTTCGCGGACACACTGGAGGTGGTGGTGGGCGGTTCTCTCCTGATTAAAAATGCAGTGGGCATTTTCGGCTTGGTGATGATCGTCTTCATGGTCGCGGCTCCGGTCCTGAAAGTCTTGGCCATGGTCCTGATTTACAAGATCGTCAGTGCGGTTCTGGAGCCCCTTTGTGACAGGCGGGTTGTCCAGGTCTTAGGCACGATGGAAGCATCCTTGACCCTGGTTCTAATCGCGCTCATCACCGTGGCTCTAATGCTGTTTTTGGCCATCGTGATTCTGGTTGGGATTGGCAACGTAGCCGTACTCATGAGGTGATCAGACATGTATTGGAAAGAATGGCTGCAGACACTGCTCAGTCTCGTGATCCTTGTGGGCGTAGCAGAAATGCTCCTGCCTTCTGGACGCTTGGCTAAGTTCTCCCAGCTTGTCCTGGGCCTCGCCCTCATGCTCGCAGTATTGCAGCCTCTCACTCTGCTCTTCAATGCCGACTTAAACAGCCCCGATCTGTTTGGGCCCAGTGCACTGTGGTCCGTGCCAGATTTGGAAGAACTTGCCGCAGAGATACGGCTGGCGGCGGCGTTACCTTTTTTGCGACAGGACCAAGAGGAGCGATCCCGCCAGATGGAACAGGCTCTTCTGGGTCTGGATCTGGTGGAAGATGTCCAGGTAGATATGGGTCTTGGCGCAAGCGATGCATGTATCTATGTTTCTATTCAACCGTATACCTTAGAATTGGCAGAACAGATCCAGCAAGCGCTGGGATCTATGGTCAGTGTACCGCCGAGAGAGATTTCTGTGCAGCGCCTGCAGAAGTAGTCCTAGCCTAGGAGGTGGAGCATGGGTGCGTTCTGGAACCGTTTGAACGAAAAACAGAAGAAAATCGCCAGTTGGCTGGGGGTGGGAGTGATAGTCGGTGTGGGCCTTCTGCTCTTACAGCCCCCCAACTCGAGCCCCCTTCCAGCTGTTCTCCCGGCAGCGTCATCCCAGGAGCCCCAGGCATGGGCATGGAGCCAGGAAGAGTTGGTCAAGGAGCTTGAGGCCATACTTAATAGTATGCTAGGCGGCAAAGGAGCCAAGGTATTTCTCACCATGGAGCGAGGTCACCGACTCCAGATCGCCTACGATCGGACCGAGGAAGAACGCCGCAGTGCGGAAGGGGTGACGGAAAGGCGCTGGACATCCAGCCCCGTCTTGATGCGGAACGACGCAGAGCGGAAGGAGGTGCCGCTGGTCCTGGAGGAAATCGAGCCCACAGTTCGAGGTGTGCTCGTGGTAGTGGATCAGACACCACGGGCCGAACTCCGCTTGGCCATTTCCCAGGCGGTTGCCACCGCCTTACAGGTACCCATGTATCGGATTGAGGTCTTATTCAAACAATAGGAGGGATGGTGAAGATGGCAAAGTTTTATGTCTTTAGTGGAAGAAAGGCCCTTTGGAATTTGGTGATCCTTCTTTTGGTGATTGCAGCCCTAGTCTACATGTTTCGAGTGGAAGAGGTGGTAAATTCCGGTGAGGACGTGACCACGGAGTTCGATCAAAGTCTAGCCCAGGTAGTGCTGGTGGAACCTGTCACGGTACGCACCGTTCCCACCAAGTTTAGCGAATACAAGCTGGAAAGGGAGCGTATGCGAAGCAGGCAGGTGGAACTGCTGCAGAATCTGGCCTACGACGGCCAGACCGAGGGGGAACGCAAGGCACAGGCGCAATTGGATTTGCAGGCCTTTATTCAAAAGATCGGTAGAGAAACAGAGATTGAGAATCTGTTGAAGGCCCAGGGTTATCTGGACGCACTCGTCCTTCTGGATCAGGAGGCCATCACCGTGGTCGTTCCAGTAAGCCTGATTCGAGAGGAAGCGGCGCGCATCGGAGAGATGGTTCATCGACTGACAGGAATTGGATTTGAGCGGATCACCATCGTAGATGAGACCATCGGTGCCTAGTTGTGGCCTTCAGCGTCAAAAGGGAGAACGAGCCTCAGAACTCTGGGGCTTCTCTTTTTGAAGGAGAAAGACCTAGACTAGCGAATGTAAATAGATGCTAAAGTTGAGAGAGGTGCACAAGCTATGGACTTTGAGCAGATCAAAGAGTTAATCTCGCTGGTCAATTCCACCGATATTACCAATTTCGAGATAGAGCAAAACGATTTTCGCCTGTGCATAGGCAAGGAGCGAGTAGAGATTAGGCAAGCGACCCTTCCAGTCAGTGCTGCACCCGCGCCTGAAGCGCCGGCCACAGAGGAAAGGGGCCATGGCTTTGTGGAGATTACCGCTCCCATGGTCGGCACATTCTACAGAGCGCCGGCCCCGGATGAACCCCCCTATATTCAGACAGGGGAGATGATTTCACCAGGTCAAGTTCTCTTTATCATTGAGGCTATGAAGATGATGAACGAAATTGAGGCCGAGATCAAGGGAGTTGTCAAGGAAATTCTGGTGGAAAACGGCGAACCCGTGGAATACGGGCAGCCGCTTATACTCATTGACCCCACGAACTAGGAGGTGCTATCTTGCGCAGAATACTCATTGCCAACCGGGGAGAGATAGCACTCCGGATTATTCGTGCCTGTCGTGAGCTCGATATGGAAACCATCGCCATTTATTCGGAAGCGGATCGGGAGTCTCTCCATGTGAAATGGGCCGATTTTGCGGTCTGTGTGGGTCCTGCAGCTTCGTCCAAGAGCTACTTAAATGCCCAGAATATTCTGGCCGCTGCCCTGTCCCATGGGGCCGACGGGATTCATCCCGGCTATGGTTACCTGAGCGAGAGCGCCCTCTTCGCGGAAATGTGTGAGGCCCATAACCTAATCTTCATCGGACCCACCGCAGGGAACATTGAGTTTCTTGGGGATAAGTCCCGGGCGAAAGCGACCATGCAGAAAGCGGGGGTACCCGTTGTGCCCGGCAGTGAAGGCGCCGTCTTGGACGAGGCCAGCCTTATTGCGATTGCGGAGGAGATCGGCTACCCTGTGATGATCAAAGCCAGTGCTGGAGGGGGAGGCAAGGGCATGCGTCTGGCCAGGGATCGCCGGGAGTTACTGCAAGGCTATCATACGGCGAGGGCGGAAGCTTCGGCCGCCTTCGATAATGATCAGGTGTATCTGGAGAAGTTGATCGAGGCACCTCGCCATATCGAAATCCAGCTGTTGGGGGACACTTTTGGAAATATTGTCCATTTCGGGGAAAGAGAGTGTTCCTTGCAGCGTCGCCACCAGAAACTGCTGGAGGAATGCCCCTCTGCTGTGGTCAGCGAGGCTTTGCGGGCGGAAATGGGAAGAGCCGCGGTCTTGGGGGCGAAAGCTGTAAATTACTGTAATGCGGGGACCATGGAGTTCTTGCTCGATGCCTCGGGTAACTTCTACTTCATGGAGATGAACACCCGTATCCAGGTGGAGCATCCCGTAACCGAAATGGTCTATGGGATCGATTTGATCAAAGAGCAAATCCGCATCGCCCAAGGGCAGCGTCTTGGCTATGACCAAGGGGACATTGTTCCCCGGGGGCATGCCATTGAATGCAGAATTAATGCTGAAGAGGTTCGTGCCAACTCGCGCCCCTCTCCTGGGGTGATTGAGAAACTGATCGTCCCGGGGGGATACGGCATTCGCTGGGATAGTCATGCCTATCAAGGATATTCAATTTCGCCTTTTTACGATTCCATGTTTGCGAAGCTGATCGCCTGGGGTGCGGATCGAACTGCAGCTATAGAGACCATGCAGCGAGCCCTCGATGAGCTAACGGTGGAGGGCATCCAGACCTCAATTCCTTTTCACCGGGCCATCCTCCGGGACTTGAGGTTTCGCCAAGGACGTTTTTCCACAGACTTTATCCAGCTGTGGCTGGAGGAAACCGAATTGTCGAAGCAGGAATAGTTTGGTATAATATCGCCAGGAGGTGTCGGAAGATGTCGGAAAACGAAGGTCGCCGCGAGTTAGGTGAATTGAAGATCGCCAACGATGTTGTGGGGATTATTGCAGGTTTGGCCACCGTCGAGGTACCAGGAGTGGCTGGGATGAGCGGCGGTATTGCAGGCGGTATCGCTGAGATGCTTGGACACCGCAATTTGTCGAAGGGTGTCAAGGTCGAGGTCGGAGAACACGAATGCGTCGTTGATCTTTATGTCATCATCGAATATGGCTACAGTATCCCTGAAGTGGCCGGACAGATCCAAGAGAATGTGAAACGGACGATTGAAGTGATGACAGGACTTGACGTGACGGAAGTCAATCTCCACGTCTTAGGCGTGCAGTTCCCGCAGGAGAAGAAGAGTGAAGAGGCGCCGGCTCCGGCCCCCCGGGGGAAGTAGTATGAAACTCCTCGATCGTATTCTGCTGGGGATCTGCGCTGTGGTCCTGGCCCTCTTTGCTGGGCTCTTGCTAGCAACAATGTGGGGCAGCACCTTTGTTGTCAACTGGCTTTTGTCATCGAACGTGTTGCTTGAGGGCGGCATTGCTGTGGTCATTCTAGTCCTTTTAGCCGTCTATCTGGTGATTCTGGTGACCCGATTCGATACGAAACGTTACATTGTCTATCCCAGGGAACTGGGGGAAGTGAAGATCAGCACCGAATGCGTGGAAAGCCTGATAGTGGAAGCTGCTGGACAGATTGCCGGCGTGGAGCAAGTCAAGGCTGTGTTTACCGACGTGGTGGAGCCTAAAGTGGCCCTCAAAGTCTTGGTTTACCCTGATTACAACCTCTCCCAGTTGTCTGAGGAGCTGCAGGAAAGCGTGAGGGCGTATGTGGAGAAAACCGTCGGGATTGTTATCCTGCAAATTGAGGTGTCCGTGGTGGGGATCGGCAAGAAGGCCAAAGAGGCGGACATCGGTCAGGATCATGTGGACTAGAGGGGTGTGGGTGTGGGTATGAAGGAGAAGTTCTTGGCAATACTCAGTACTCATTTTGGAAAAATCTTTGGAGCCATCATGGGCCTTGTGATCAGCTGGATCATCATCGCATTTGGCGTTCTCAAAGGATTATTTGTACTGCTATGTGTGGCCGTTGGGTTCTATCTGGGTTCCTATCTGGATTCGCCAGGGGAAGGCCGGAGCTTGATCAGCCGGTTTATGAGGTGATTTTGTTTGAGTAGACGATTGGCAAGGCAGATCGCGTTTCAAACGCTCTTTGAAATTGATTTAGCCAAGAGTGATGTAGAGTTGGCACTGCAGCGCAGGTTGGAGGGGGAGGCTTTGAGCCCCGACAACCAGGATTATGTGCAAAGGGTGGTGCGGGGTGTGAATCGGGAGATCGCCGCCCTAGACGCCCAAATTGGCGCCATTTCCAAGGCATGGGAGGTCCATCGCCTTGGTTATACGGATCGCAATATCTTGCGCCTGGCCATTTTCGAGATCGTGTTCATGGACGATATTCCGGCCGGGGTTACGGTCAACGAGGCGGTGGAGTTAGCCAAAGAGTTTGGCGACGATGAATCTCCCCGCTTCGTCAATGGGCTTTTGGGCACCGTGGTTCGGGACGGCGGTTTTCGATGAAGGTGTTTCTCGGCGTTGATACGAGCAGTTATACGACATCCCTGTGTTTGCTGGGCGAAGATGGACAGATCAAAGCTGACAAACGCAAGGTGTTGGAGGTGGCTTCTGGTTCGCGAGGTTTGCGTCAATCGGAAGCCTTGTTTTACCATATGCAAAACCTGCCATGGCTCTCCTCCCAGCTTGCTCCGTTCTTGGCAGATCATGAGCTTGTCTCCATTGGTGTGTCGGTCAAACCGCGTCCCCAGGAAGACTCTTACTTACCTGTTTTTTTAGCGGGTTCCAGTCTAGCAGAATGTCTCGCCAGTTTTCTAGGCATACCTTGTCATCCGCTCACTCACCAAGAGACCCATATTTGGGGCGGGATAGGAAGCGCTGGAGGACCCACAGCGTCGCGTTTTTTGGCCATTCATCTCTCTGGGGGAACCACTGAATTAACCTTGGTGGAACGTGAGGAGAAAAGCCCAAGGCTCAAGATCGAGCTATTGGGGGCCACCTTAGATCTGCATGCGGGGCAGCTCGTGGATCGACTGGGCGTCAAACTCGGACTGCCATTTCCCGCCGGACCCGCCCTAGAGGAGTTAGCCGGCTTGACCGCCGACACCGCTCCCGTGCCCACGTATCATCGGGACGGGATGGTGAGTTTCTCCGGTCCCCTGACTGCTTTGGAAAAGTTTGTGGGCCAAGTCCCGCCTGCAGTTTGTGCCCGATCCTGTTTTCTGAGCATTAGCCGGACCTTGGCCAAGTGGATTGGCTGGGCCGAGCAAGCGACACCCTGCCGGGAGCTCCTCCTCGTGGGAGGAGTGGCCTCCAATGGTCTGATCCGGGCGGATTTGCAGAAGAGACTGCCCACTTGGAAGCTCTATTTCGCGGCACCGGGCCTAAGCGTTGACAATGCCTACGGAGCAGCCTATTACAGTGCTCTCGTGTGGAAAGGAGATGGTGGCCCTGCATCCGCTCTCCGTGAGTGAATTAACGAACCAAATTAAAGCGGCCCTGACCCAGCCTGCGCTGCAAAGTGTGGCTGTACAGGGTGAAGTATCCAACTTCCTGCATCACCGTTCCGGGCACATGTATTTCTCCCTGAAGGATACCCACAGCCGGATCAAAGCAGTGATGTTTCGGGGACGGAACCAGCGCCTCAGCTTCACTCCCAAAAACGGAGATACCCTCATTGCCCTGGGCTCTGTGGGCGTTTACGAGCCGAATGGGGAATACCAGCTCTATGTAGATATGCTCTTTCCCCAGGGTATTGGAGATTTGCATCTGGCCTTTGAAGACCTGAAGGCCAAGCTAGAGGCGGAAGGTCTCTTTGATCCGGGGCGCAAGCGTTCGCTGCCCCTGCTTCCCCGGCGAGTGGGTGTGATCACATCTCCCTCAGGTGCAGCCCTGCGCGATATCCTTCATGTTCTCCGCAGGCGGCATCCTGGTGTGAATGTCCTTCTCTTTCCCGCACTGGTGCAGGGGGAAGAGGCGCCAGAGAGCCTGGTGCGGGCGCTATCTTTGGCCCAAAATACGGATGTCGATGTACTCATTATCGGTCGGGGAGGAGGCTCCTTTGAAGAACTGGCCGCGTTCAATGATGAGGGGCTGGCTAGAGCTATTGCCCAATCAGATATCCCGGTTGTTTCCGCCTGCGGCCACGAGACGGATTTCACTCTTGCAGATTTCGTGGCGGATTGCAGAGCTCCCACCCCTTCCGCCGCGGCCGAGCTTGTGGTTCCTCTGCGGGAGGAGTTGCTGGCTGCGGTAACATCAATGCGAAACCGCATGGTGAGCGCCTTAAGGCGTCGCATAGAATCGGAACGGCGCTATCTAGGACAATTGCAGCATAGTCCCGTATTGGCGAGGCCAGAACACATGTTCCGCCAGCGTCGGCAACGGCTGGATGAACTGTGGACAAGCCTGGGACGTTTCCAGCGCAGTGCCCTCGTCTTGAGACGGGGAAAACTCGCAGCCGCAGTGGGCAAGCTTGAATCGCTCAGTCCACTGAACACGTTGGCTAGAGGATACTCTGTTTGCCAAAATGAACGAGGGGAGATTGTACGCCAGGCGAAACAGGTTAGCCTAGGTGAGCTAGTCTATCTGACCTTACAGGAGGGATCGCTCTCCTGTCTTGTAGAGGAGAGAAAACCATGAGTGAACTGAAGTTTGAAGCAGCTCTAGCCCGTCTAGAAGAGATCGTGCGCAGCCTCGAACAGGGTGATGCCGAGCTTGATGAGGGACTGGTGCTCTTTGAAGAAGGTGTGAAACTGGCTCGATTCTGCAACGAACAGCTCGATCAAGCGGAAGCCAAGATTGAAATCATGATCGATCAAGGTTTGATCGAACCATTTGAGGTGAAGGAATCGTGAAGGATTGGATCAGCGAAGTGGAGGCCATTTTGGATCAAGCCTTGCCCTCAGCGGAGACTGTGCCTGAGCTTCTGCACGAGGCGATGCGCTATTCCACTTTAGGCGGAGGCAAACGTCTGCGAGCGCTTTTGACCATGGCTGCCTGTGTTGCTGTGGGCGGAAACAGGGAGGATACGGCCGCTCTAGTCGCGGCAGTGGAGATGGTGCACGCCTATTCCTTGATCCATGATGACCTGCCTTGTATGGATGATGATCACCTGCGCAGGGGAAAACCCACCAACCATATTGTCTATGGTGAAGCTAACGCGGTGCTGGCCGGCGATGCTCTGCTCACAGAGGCCTTTGCTGTTCTGGCCAAAATGCCGGAGACAATGGGCATTTCTGCGGAGACTACAGCCTTGGTCATCTCGGAATTGGCCCAGGGAGCCGGTTCCCGGGGCATGGTGGGGGGCCAGGTCATGGATATTGCAGGGGAAGGCCAGGATCTGGACTCCGAAACTCTGCGCACAATTCACGACCACAAAACCGGTGCACTGATTCGAGCAGCCCTGAGAGGCGGAGCCCTACTCGGCGGAGCCCATCCGGAGCAGCTAGAGCAAATCACCCGTTATGCCCAGGGTTTTGGCTTGGCCTTCCAGATTACCGATGACATCCTGGACGAGGTAGGCCAGACCGAACAGCTTGGTAAGACGACTAAGAGTGATCAGCGTTTAGGTAAACAAACCTACCCCAGACTCTATGGACTGGAGGGCGCCAAGGAAATGGCCCGCCTCTGCGTGGAGGAATGCCACAGTGCGCTCCAGGACTTCTCCCAAGACGCAGACTACCTGCGGGAGCTGGCCACCTTTATCCTCCAGCGCGACCATTAGCTTACTTGCACGCAAAGAGAAAGCTGTGTTATAATTGAATCAACCTAAAGGTGAATGGCGCAGTATTCTAGTCATCAACCTAATTCTTGAAAGCGGACCTAAAAAGCCGTTGAGGGCACATCGATGAAGTCTTTGGTGGTGGCTTCCGACGCCCAGTCGGGGGTTGCTGCTGAGGGTTAAGGTTAGAGGGCGATCTGCAAGGGCATGCAGGCGTTGACCCTCTTTCCACGGAGACCCATGACTGTGGAAACATGGAGAACGTGTTTCTACGGCTTGGGATTAAACCTGCACGCGATACGTATTCTCAGCTTGGTCGTACATCAGTGTTGGGTGCAGCGTAGCCTGTCTTGCGTGGTGATCGGGGGATAGCGGTTATGGGTAAGGTTCTCCGGCCAGAGAACACTGCCCGTCGCAGCAGCGAAACACCCTTGAAACCTTCACTGCAAAAGAGACTAGAGAATTTGGATTCGATGCCGAGGAAAACTCCTAGACTGTTTCTCTTGGAGAAGGTGGAATGGGGATTACGGTGTGGTCTAAGTGGTAATCCAGCCTCTGCTATGGTGACAAGCGAAAAGATCGGAAAGGGGAAACCGCCAGTCGCGGTGACGGGCTGGAAGATCTTTGGGAAAACCTGCTGGACCTAAGCCACAATCTTTACTCATTTCACTGCCATTCACCTTAGTGTTACAACATAGGAGTATTGCCAAGGAGCGCTCATGAGGATCCGTTGGAAGAAAGTACTTACATTAACGCTAACCACATTTTTGGTGTCCTTAGCTTTTAATCTGGGTAGTAACAGCGTATTGTCGTTTGTGCCATTGACATTAAGCTTAGTGTTACTACTTTTTATTATCCTTTTGGGCGTGGTCTTCGATATTGTGGGAGTAGCGGCCACTGCGGGCGAAGAGGCCCCTTTTCATGCCATGGCATCCAACCGTTTACGCGGTGCCAAACAAGCAATCTGGCTGGTTCGTAATGCTGACTCTGTCTCCACCTTCTGCAATGATCTCATCGGAGATGTGGCCGGGACTCTAAGCGGAGCGGTGGGTGTAGCCATTGTGCTCAATTTGGATCGTCTCTCGGCAGGACTTGGAGGGACGCTGGCCAATACATTTGTCGTGGCATTAATTGCTGCTCTAACCGTAGGAGGAAAATCACTGGGAAAAAACTTTGCCATCTCCAAGTCGACAACCATTCTGACCATCGCAGGACGCCTGCTTTATTCACTGGGACGAATCGGAATTCGCTTTGATGCAAAGACGGCAAAAACAAGAAGAGGTAAGAACAATGGGTAGCAAGGGTTGGCTGGATCGGGTGAATTCGCCGGAAGACCTCAAAAAACTCGATTTGCATGCGCTGGAACTTCTGGCCGAGGAAATTCGCTCTCATATCATTTCTACCGTGGAACGTACAGGTGGTCACCTCGGCGCAAACTTGGGTGTTGTGGAATTGACTCTGGCTCTACATACGGTACTCTCTGCGCCCCGGGACAAAATCATCTGGGACGTAGGTCATCAGTGTTATCCCCACAAGTTGATCACCGGTCGCAAAGATCGCTTCCACACGCTCCGTCAATGGGGCGGGATCTCAGGGTTTCCCCATCCTGAGGAGAGCGAGTATGATCATTTTGGGGTAGGACATAGTTCTACCTCTATTTCTGCTGCCGCGGGCATGGCCATTGCCCGGGATCTGGCGGGCCAAGATCACAAAATCGTGGCCGTGATCGGTGATGGGGCTCTCACAGGGGGAATGGCCTTTGAAGCCCTCTGTCACATCGGCTCTCTGGGGAAAGATATCGTGGTGATCCTGAACGACAATGAAATGTCCATCACCAATAATGTGGGTGCCCTGAGCGATTATCTAGGACGCATTCGCTCGGATCGGAGATTGTACAAGGCCAGGGAGGACCTCTCTCTCTTGCTGCGCCGTATACCCCTTGTGGGCAAGCCGCTTTCGCAAGTGGCACATAAATTCAAAAGCACCTTAAAGAATATGCTTCCAGGCCAGCTTTTTGAGGATCTAGGCTTTGCCTACTTAGGACCCTTTGACGGGCACAATATTCCCCGCCTGCAAAGGGCCTTGCGAGCGGCAATTGCCCGGGGAGGACCTGTGCTCCTCCATGTCTACACCCAAAAAGGGCGGGGACATGCCTTAGCGGAGGAGAATCCCGAGCGCTACCACGGCGTAGGGCCTCTGCAGGTTGTGAACAAACGAAAAACCCTCTCCTATAGCGAAACATTCGGAAAATCGCTGGTAGCTCTGGCGGAGACCAATCCTAAGATTGTGGCTATCACAGCAGCCATGCCCGATGGAACGGGTCTCCATCACTTTGCTCGTCGTTTTCCCGACCGTTTCTTCGATGTGGGCATTGCGGAGCAGCATGCTCTGACTTTGGCTGGAGGTATGGCCAAGGAAGGATTGCGCCCAGTGGTCGCCATCTATTCCACGTTTTTGCAGAGGGGATATGATCAGATTATCCATGATCTGGCCCTGCAAAAGCTCCCTGTAGTCATTGGTGTTGATCGGGCGGGTGTAGTAGGGGATGATGGTCCGACGCATCATGGTGTTTTTGACATCAGTTTTTTGAGGGCTGTGCCCAATTTGACGATCTTAGCACCCCGCACAGGTCATGAACTCCAAGCTATGCTGGAGTGGGCCTTAGCCCAATCCGGACCTGTGGCCATCCGCTATCCTCGGGGTGATGCGAGCAGGCATGGGTCCCAGGCGAGTTTCGATCCCCAGCGACCGATTGGGGCCGAGCTAGTCAAATCCGGCCGGGACCTCGTGATCTTTGCTGTGGGTCCCATGGCGGAGGTAGCCCTAGAGGCCGCGCGCCTAGCTGAGCCGGAGGTCAGCTGCGGGGTGGTCAGTGTCCGCTCCATCAAACCTTTGGACGCCAACACCTTGCTAAATCAGGCGAGAAGGACACAGTCCGTCTTGACCGTTGAGGATCATGTCCTCGCGGGGGGATTTGGCAGCAGCATTCTGGAACTCCTTCAAGGCGAAGGGATCAGGATCGAGCGCCTCGGCTATCCCGACACCTTTATCCCCCAGGGAGATCGGCATCATCTCCAGGAAGAATATGGACTCAGTGTTCAGCATGTACTGCAAACCATTCGAAAAGCGGCATCACTACGTCCGCTTCAGGCCGTGGCCAGAAAGGATCTGTAGCAGAATGCGCCTGGACCAGCTCTTAGTTACGCGGGGTCTGACCCCCTCTAGGCAGCGTGCCAAAGAACTGATTCTTCAGGGGCAGGTTCTGGTGGAAGGCCGCACCAATACAAAACCCGGCACCCGCCTTAGCCCTGATGCGGAGATATCCATCCAGGGTGTTCCCCTGGCCTATCCAAGCAGGGCCGGCCTGAAGCTGGAGAAAGCGCTGAAGGTCTTTCATATTGATGTAAAAGGTCGTTCCGCCTTGGATGTGGGGGCTTCCACAGGAGGTTTCACCAGCTGCTTGCTGCAAGCGGGGGCGAAGCTCGTGATTGCGGTGGATGTGGGTCAAGACCAATTGGCGCCGGGCCTGCGATCCGATCCGAGGGTGCATGTGTTGGAGAGGACGAACATCAGGGATTTGACCGGGGATCAACTGCCAGCTCCGGTTGATCTGGCCACGGTGGATGTGTCCTTCATCTCCTTGACTAAGGTGATGCCCGCGGTGCGCTCTCTACTGACAGACCAGGGCCAAGTGGTGGCTTTGGTGAAGCCGCAGTTTGAGACGGGGGGCGCAGGGCTAAGCAAGCACGGGGTCATCCTCAATCAAGATGTCCATCTGAAGTATCTTCCCCCCTTAATAGACCAATTGCAGGAAGACGATTTGGCCCTTGTGGGCTTTGATTACTCCCCCATCACCGGTGGGAGAGGCAACCTGGAATTCCTGGCCCACTTTCAAATGGGAACCCCAGCCGTGGATGCCGCCGAGAGGGTTCGCAGGACGATTTCTGCTGCGTGGAACCAATAGACAAGGAGGGAGAGGCGGAGCATGAAAATCGGGATAATACCGCATACGGGAAAGCCGGTTGCCATGAACCTCACGGAGGAACTAGTCGATTTCCTGGAGGGACGAGGCGTTGATTTTCAGATCATCACTGGCCCTACCCGGTCCAATGTCCGGGGTTTTGACATTATGATCGTCTTGGGAGGCGATGGCACCTTACTGAATGCCGCCCGTCTCACCAGCGAATGGCAGGTTCCGGTCTTTGGGGTTAACGTGGGCCATCTAGGCTTCTTAACCGAGGTGGAGACCGATGGGCTCTTTCCCGCCATGGATAAGCTGCTTTCAGGGGACTACCAATTGGAAGAGCGCATGCTGATCACTGCTTCCATTGAACGCGATGGTCAGGAGATTTCCAGTCACTTGGCCCTTAACGATTTTGTGATCACCCGGGGTACCTTTGCTCGCATCATCGATCTGAGCATTTTCGTGGATGAACAGCATGTCACGGACTACTGGGCCGATGGAGTGATCATCTCCACTCCCACAGGTTCCACCGCCTACTCCCTCAGCGCTGGCGGGCCCATTGTGGAACCCCTGTTGGAGTGTGTGTGCATTACTCCCATCTGCGCCCATTCCCTCGCCTCCAGGTCTGTTCTGACCCGGCCCGAGGCCCAGGTTTCGGTGCGGATTAACAATGCCATTGAGGCTGTGATGTTCACCATTGATGGTCAATATGGTTTTCCCCTCCAGACTGGCGATCAGGTGACCATGAATAAGGCGGGCAAACCGGCTCTGTTCGTGAAGATCAGCGGGAGAGGATTCTTCCAGGTCTTGCATAGCAGGCTTAAAATGCCGCAGACGTGGGGTGGTATCCATGAAGAATGAGAGACAGGCCAAGATCCTAGAGATTGTGGGGAGCAGAAATGTGGAGACCCAGGAAGAACTGCTGTCCCTGCTCCAATTGGAGGGTCATCATATTACGCAGGCTACCGTATCCCGGGACATCAACGAGTTGCGTTTGGTGAAAATCCCCAATGGTCAGGGGGGCTATAAATACTCGGTGCAAAGCAATGTCACCAAGGGAGACCTCCTACGCCGTGCCAAGAGGATTTTCGAGGACTATGTGCGCAGCGTAGATTTTAGCGGGACCTTGATTATGATCCGCACCTACCCAGGCGGGGCCCATGCGGTGGCGGCCATCATTGACGAGCTGGATTGGCCGGAAATGATCGGCAGTATTGCCGGTGATGATGCCATCTTAATCTTGACCCACGCTCAGGAGGAAAAACCCTTAAAACCAAGTGGTCCAACTGGAGAGCTCTTTACCAGAATTCAAGAACTGCTCAGGGGGTGAATGAGTGCTTAGGGACTTACAGATTCGCAATTTTGCCCTAATCGAGGAACTAGAATTATCTTTCTATTCTGGATTTAGTGTCTTAAGCGGAGAGACAGGCGCGGGCAAGTCTATTATCATTGACGCCCTCGGTCTGCTCCTGGGGGCCAGAGCGTCTCTGGAGATGATCCGCACTGGTGCGGAAAGCACTGTAATCACGGGGAGTTTTGATCCCAACGAGGGCGCCCTGGATCGGATGGACGAGTGGGGAATACCCCCCGATAGCGAACTTGTGATCACCCGGGAGATCAACGCCTCTGGACGCAACAAATGCTGGATCAACGGCCGCCTGGTCACAGTGGGTCAACTGGCAGAGTTGGGGCCGCATCTCGTGGATATTGTAGGGCAGCATGACAGCCAGAGCTTGCTTCATCCCCAGGGACACGCCGCTCTCTTGGACAGCTATGGAGGTGCAGAGCACCTGGCCTTGCTGGCCAAGGCCGACAAATTGGCGCGCCGATGGTCTGCCCTCCAAGGGGAGCTGGCCAAACTGCAGCGGGACGAGAGGGAGAGAAATCGCCGTATCGACCTCTTGACTTTTCAAGTGGACGAGATCAGTCAAGCGAAATTGGATCCCGGGGAAGATCAGCATTTGGAGCTGGAGCGGTCTCGTCTGGCCAATCTCGACCGAATTCGCCAAGCTCTGCACTATGTCTTAGATCAAATGGGAGAGAACTATGACGATCGCACATCGCTGCTGGACAATCTGTCCTCCATGGAGGCTGAACTTCGCCGGGCCGCAACCCTCGACGCAAGCTTGGATCCATTAGTAGAGCGCTATGTCGAATTGTCCCTTGATTTCCACGACCTCTATGGCGAGTTCCGGGCCTACCTGGACGATCTTCCAGCGGATCCCGGACGCCTCCATGCCATTGAAGCGCGCCTGGATGTCCTGGACGGACTGAAACGCAAGTATGGCAGCACTGTAGAGGAGATCGAACTTTATCTGAGGCAAGCTGAATGGGAACTGGATCAGCTTCAAAACGCTACGGTTCGAGCAGGCGGAATCGAGGAAGAAAGCTGCGCTGTGCGTGACGAGTGGCAAGAAGCTGCGGCAGCGCTCACCAAAAGCCGCAAGCGCATAGCCGCGGAGCTGGAACGACAGATAGAGCAAGAACTGGGCGACTTATCCATGGCCGCGACCAAGTTTCAGGTGCTGTTTTCCCCCAACGATCCCCAAATCCCCCACTTGGGTGGTCAAGAAGGTCTGGAATTTATGATGGCCCCCAATGTGGGCGAGGAGTTAAAACCCTTGGCGAAAATTGCCTCAGGGGGGGAATTGTCCCGGGTGATGCTGGCCATCAAAGCGATCCTGATCGAAGCGGAACAGACACCGACCATCATCTTTGACGAAATCGATGCCGGAATCGGAGGACGGACTGCTGTGAACCTAGGCCAAAAGCTTAAGTCCCTCAGTTCTCTCAGGCAAGTCCTGTGCGTCACACACTTGCCCATTGTGGCCAGTTTTGGGGCCCACCACTATTCTGTGGAAAAGTGGTCACGAGACGAGCGCACATTGGTCAAGGCCACCTTGCTCCAAGGGGATCAGCGTATTTTAGAACTGACCCGCATGCTTGGGGGCTCCACCGATGAGCCTGTCACGTTTGAACATGCCCGGGAGCTGTTGAAAAGGACGGGTTCCATCTAGGATCACCGGTTAGGCTGGCAGCTAGTTCCTTCAATATCATCGCAGATCGCAGGGCAACCTACACCCATGAAGCAAATGAGGGGGTAGGTGGCTTTGTGAGAAAACTGTTGCTCCGTGTGGGGCTAACGCTAATTCTAGCTTGTCTCTTGGCCTTGGCGACCGTTCCCTATTGGGTTGCAGCTGTGGGGATTCCCAGCGAAATCAAGGTGTTTCCCGGAATGGAACTGTCTTTGGACCTTCAACCCCCCTTTCGGATCCACGATCCAACGGGACTGGAAGTGACAGGTCTTTTTGACACCGAGAGCCTGGGGACCAGTGTTTATAGGGTAAATCTCTTTGGTTGGCTTCCCTTGACCGAAGTGGTTGTGGATGTAGTCCCCTTGGTGCGAGTGGTCCCAGGGGGTCAATCCATCGGGGTGCTGCTCAGCACCGATGGATTGATGATTGGTCAACTGGGTGCGGTTTTGGATATGGAGGGTGTAGAGCGCTTTCCAGCGAGGGATGCAGGTATTCAGCCCGGGGATATTCTCCTGGCCATCAACGGCCATCCTCTGCGACGACCAGAAGAAGTAAGCCAACTGGTGAACTCCCTAGCCCAAGAGAAATCAAGCTTGGAAATACAGGTCCGCCGTAATCATCGTATCCTGACCTTTGAAGTCCAGCCTGTTCAATCCAAGCAGGCCAATATTTTCGGACAGAGTTCTTTGATCTATCTCTTGGGCATCTATTTGGAGGATCCCGCAGCAGGGGTTGGAACGATGAGTTTTTATGATCCAGAGACGGGACGGTTTGGTGCCTTAGGGCACACGATCACCGACAGCAGAGGTCGGCCCCTCACCATTGCCAGCGGAAGCATTGTGGAAGCCTCCATTGACAGCATTCGCTATGGAAGCCGGGGTTCTCCCGGAGAGAAAGTGGGCTTCTTCCACGGCGATCAGGACGTGCTCGGAACCATCGACTCCAATACAGGTTTTGGGATTTTTGGTCAGCTAAAGGGGGCGATCCCCTCCGGAGCCTTTTCCGAACCCATTCCGGTGGCCTTTGCCTACCAGGTAAGGCTGGGACCTGCAAAAATCTACACTGTACTTCAGGGCAACCGCGTAGAAGGGTTTTCTGTGGAGATCGTCAAGGTCGTTAACCAGACCAGGCCAGGGGAAAAAGGGATGATCATTGAGGTCACCGATGAGAGGCTGCTCCGGGAGACCGGCGGCATCATTCAGGGCATGTCGGGCAGCCCCATTGTGCAAAATGGTATGTTGGTGGGGGCCATCACCCACGTGTTTGTTAATAATCCAACAAAAGGATATGGCAGTTTTGCTGAGTGGATGGTGTACGAAGCAGGACTGGCGCCAGAGTCAGAAATTCCCGCGAAACAATCAGCTTCGCGGGAAGGTTTTTTTTTACACATAGAGAAAGACGTTAAGGAGCGGGTCTTAAGTATGTCATCATGATAGAATGGAATAGGGTGGGGGAGAATACGTGGAGTCAAAAACCCTTGTTTTGGGAGTCATTGGTTCGGACGTGCATGCTGTGGGCAACAAAATCCTGGAGATCGCTTTCCGAGAAGCGGGATTTACAGTGGTCAATCTAGGGGTGCTTGTTTCCCAGAAGGAATTTGTCGAAGCGGCCGTGGAAACCAATGCAGATGCCATTATGGTGTCTTCTCTATACGGTCATGGTGAAATTGATGTTCGCGGCCTGAGAGAAGCGTTAATTGAGGCCGGTATTGGGGATATCTTGATGTATGTGGGCGGCTACCTCGTTGTGGGAAGCCAAGACTGGGCGGACGTGGAGACAAAATTTAAACAGTTGGGATTTGACCGCGTATACCCTCCAAGCACATTGCCAGAGGACGTAATACCCACATTAAAGAGCGATCTCGGTATGTAATGGAGGTTTGTGCATGAAGGACTTTGTGGTCTTAGTGGATATTGGGAGCACCTTTACCAAAGTGACAGGGGTGGACCTTAGGCAGAGACGGATCACCGCACAATCCAGTGCGCCCACAACACCCCAGGACGTGAGCCTGGGGCTACAGGAAGCCCTGGAAGGATTGAAGTTACCGAGCGGACAGCAGGACCAGAAAGAGGTGTTGGCCTGTTCCAGTGCTGCCGGTGGATTGCGCATGGTGGCCATCGGTTTGGTGGCGGACCTAACATCGAAGGCCGCAAAACAAGCCGCTTTGGGAGCGGGAGCCCGAGTATTGAAGACCTATTCCTTTCAGTTAACTGAGGCTGATCGGGCCGAGATTATGGAACTAGACCCCGATATTTGCCTTTTGGCCGGCGGCACCGATGGGGGAAACAGCGAGAATATCCTGCATAACGCCAAAGTCTTGGCGTCTTTACCGCGACCGGTTCCTGTGGTTATTGCCGGTAATCGATCCGTGGCTGCCGAGGTCGCCGCTCAGTTTCCAGAGACCTTCAGTACTTATGTGGCACCGAATGTGATGCCGCAGATTGGCAAGCTGCAGGTTGAACCGGCGCGGGAAGCGATTCGCCAGGTCTTTATGGAAAAAATCATCTATGCCAAAGGTCTCAGCAAAGCCAGTCGTCTCATCGACGGTATTTTTATGCCAACTCCCGCCGCCGTACTCCGCGCCGGTCAGCTGCTGAGCGAGGGGACAGCCACTGATCAAGGCTGGGGAGACTGCCTCATTGTTGACGTAGGTGGGGCCACGACCGATGTGCATTCTCTCGGAGCGGGCAACCCGTCCGAAGCGGGCGTGGTGATGCGCGGTTTGCCCGAACCATTTGCCAAGCGTACCGTGGAAGGCGATCTGGGTGTTCGGGTCAGCGTGCTGTCCTTAGTGGAGGCTGTGGGCTTAGGAGTATTGGCCCGGGACAGCGGTTACTCCGAGGAGGACGTGGAAGAGCGGGTCCACCTTCTGACCGGCCATCCAGAGCTGCTGCCGCAAACCCCCGAAGAGGTCGTTTTCGACCAAACCTTGGGCTATGAAGCGATCCGGCTGGCAGTGGGCCGACATGTGGGCCGCCTTTCGGAGCTTTATACTCCTGCGGGACTTGTCTGGCTTCAGGACGGCAAGGATCTAACCAAAGTAAGGAAGGTAATTGGTACAGGAGGCGTCCTAATTAACAGCCAAAATCCCCTGTTCATGTTGGAAGGCGCTAAAAAGGATGCGGAGCACCCCTTGGAACTGCGCCCAGAAACTCCTGCTTATTTCTTAGACGGTGACTATATTTTGGCTGCCATGGGACTTTTGGCACAAGAGAACCCTGAGGCGGCGTTGGCGATCATGAAAAATTCTCTAAGCGAATACGCGCTTACAGGGAGGGACAACTAGTTGACGGAGCAGGTTAGTCACAACAAGTTGGAATGGAAGGAACTAAACGAAGAAAGGGAAGCGGTTCTAGCTGGTTGGCCCACAGGCCAGGAAGTGGACCTTGAGGAAGCCTTCCAGTTTCACCTCAAGCTGGCCCCAGAGTTGAACTTCGCCAAACGATTGATCCAAGCAAAGCAGCAGGGACATACCCTAGCCCAGCCCCGGGCGGGAGTGGCAGAGCTGAACAAGCATTTAGAACTCCTCCTTTTCCTGCAGAATGAAGGGGGCGCCGATCTACTTCCTACCACCATTGACTCCTACACACGGCAAAACCGCTACGAAGAGGCGGAAAAGGGCTTGGCGGAAAGCGTCCTCGAAGGCCGCTCCCTGCTGAACGGCTTTCCTGCAGTAAACCATGGGGTACAGAACTGCCGCCGTTTGGTCGAGAGTCTGTCCGTTCCAGTGCAGGTGCGTCATGGTACACCTGATGCCCGTCTCTTGGCAGAGATCACTCTGGCAGCAGGTTTTACGGCCTATGAAGGCGGGGGCCTTTCCTACAACATTCCCTATGCCAAACGGGTACCGTTGGAGAAAAGCATTCGGGACTGGCAGTATGTGGATCGCCTCGTTGGTTATTACCAAGAACAAGGCGTCACCATTAACCGCGAGCCCTTTGGTCCCCTGACGGGAACCTTGGTTTCTCCCTGCATCTCCCACTCGGTAGCGGTGATTGAAGCGGTACTAGCCGCCAAGCAAGGCGTGAAGAACATCACCATCGGCTATGGACAGTGTGGGAATATTACGCAGGATGTTGCCGCCCTGCAGACTTTGCCCGTCTTGGCCGAGGAGTACCTCCAGGCAGAAACGATCGACGATGTGGAGATAACCACCGTATTTCATCAGTGGATGGGCGGTTTCCCTGCAGATGAAGCGAAAGCGTTCGGTGTCATTTCGCTTGGGGGAATCACGGCCGCCTTGGGCCAGGCCACCAAGGTCATTGTCAAGACCACCCATGAGGCCCTGGGGATTCCTACCAAGGAAGCCAATGCCCAAGGCATCCGGGCCACAAAACAGGTCCTGAATATGCTCCAGGATCAAGTCTATCCCGAGAACCCCAAACTAGCTGAAGAACGGGACATCATTTTGCAGGAGACACGCCTCATTTTAGATAAGACCCTTGAACTCGGTGAGGGCGACTGGGCCTTGGGTGCGGTTCGCGCCTTTGCAGCCGGCGTAATTGACGTGCCCTTTGCCCCCAGTTCGCATAATGCTGGCCGAACCATGCCGGCGCGGGACAATGAAGGGGCCGTGCGCTTTTTGTCCTGGGGCAGTCTTCCCTTTACCAAGGATATTCAGGATTTCCACCGGGCCAAATTGGCAGAGCGGGGCAGAGCAGAACAGCGTAGCCCCAACTTCCAAATGGTCATCGATGATATTTACGCCATCGGCCACGGCAGACTCATTGGCCGCCCCCGTTAGGAGATGAGAAATGTGAACGAACTGAGAATTCTATCGCCCACTGCCATCTTAGGCTACGGTTTTCCTCTAGCCTCATTTCAGGCCGGTCTCGACCGAGATCCCCATGCGATCGCGGTGGATGCAGGCTCAACCGATCCGGGACCCTATTATCTCGGATCCGGACAGTCCTTTACCCAGCGCTCCGCAGTGAAAAGGGACCTGCGCTACCTAATTGAAGCCGCTTTGGAGAGGAAGATACCCCTGATCATCGGCACCGCCGGCGGCAGCGGGGCCAAAGCCCATGTGGATTGGAATTTAGCCATCATACAGGAAATTCTGAAGGAGCTCAAGCTCCAGGCCAACTTGGCCGTCATTTACAGCGACATCGATCGGGAGTTCCTTCTGCAGGAGCTGAAAAAAGGTAGGGTCGAACCTCTAGGTCCAGTCGACCAGTTGACCGAGGAGGACATCTTGGCCGCGACAAATCTAGTAGCGCAAATGGGTTTAGAGCCCATTATGGAGGCTTTGGAGCGGGGAGCGCAGATCATTTTGGCAGGCCGGGCCTATGATCCCACAGTCTTTGCGGCCCTGCCTGTTTTGAAGGGTTATGATCCTGCCCTAGCGCTGCACATGGGGAAGATTCTCGAATGCGCGGCCATTGCAGCCAGCCCAGGAAGCGGCAGTGACTGCCTGATAGGATACTTAGACGCAGACTCCTTTATCTTAGAGGCCCTTAATCCGGCAAGGGAATGCACCAGTTTGTCTGTGGCCGCCCATACACTGTATGAAAAGAGTAACCCCTATGTCTTACCAGGTCCCGGAGGAGCCCTCGATCTCCACGCAACCACCTTTGAGCAGCTGCCCAAGGGCCGAGTGCGGGTGACCGGGACCAAGTTCGTGCCCACAGAGAATTATGCTCTCAAACTAGAGGGTGCGCGCCTCATTGGTTACCGTACCATTAGCATTGCAGGAGTGCGTGATCCCATCATGATTAGGCAAATCGATGAGGTGATCGCGTCCGTCAAGGAGCGGGTTGCCGACAATTTCCAGGATCTTAGGGAATACCAGCTGCATGTACACTGCTACGGCAAGAACGGAGTGATGGGCCTGCTTGAACCCCATCCGGAAGCAGCCCATGAACTGGGTCTGGTGATTGAAGCCGTGGCCAAAACCCAGGAGATTGCGGACACCATCTGCAGCTTCGCCCGTTCCACCATGCTCCACTTCGGCTATCCGGGCCGCAAGTCTACCGCGGGTAACCTCGCTTTCCCTTACTCGCCCTCGGATGTGTCTGCAGGTGCGGTTTACACCTTCAATGTGTACCACCTCCTAGAGGTGGATGATCCAAAACGTCTGTTTCCAATCAAGATGGGGAGGAGTGAGCTATGAGATATGTGAAAGACGTGGCCTTGGTCGTCCGAAGCAAGAATGCGGGTCCCTATGAGCTAACCTTTGATCTGATGTTCCCTAATGCAGAAGTATTTGAGGAGGTTAGGCACAGCATTACCAAGGAGAAGATCGCCGCATTGTACAAGATTGAGGAAAGTCAAGTGTTGTCCATCATCCATTTTGCCCCTGCTCATGCAGTGAAAATTACGATTATACGTCCTCGCCCTTCCGGCGATTTGGGGGAAACGGATGTCTATGGAGCGCAACAACACACACCACTATTTGAGCTAACATATTAAGGGAGTGTATGGGTTTGCAAATTAAAGATGTTGTATTATCAAAAGGGCTTACAGGCTTTTATTTTGATGATCAAAAGGCGATACGCCAGGGAAATTATGTGGTCAACGGTTTAAGCTATGACGGACCGCCTCTCACGCCAGGCTTTGTCAACATTCGTCAGGCGGGAGAAAGCGTTTCTGTGCAATTGCTGCTCTCCAATGGCCAGGTAGCCTACGGAGATTGCGCCGCGGTACAGTACTCAGGGGCAGGGGGACGGGATCCCTTGTTCTTAGCAGATGAATATATCCCCCTGATGGAAAAGTATGTTATTCCTGTTCTGATCGGTAAGGACCTTTCGTCCTTTAGGACGCTGGCTGAAGAAATCGACCAAATCACCGATGACCATGGAAAGCCCTTGCACACAGCCATCCGCTATGGAGTGACACAGGCGATTTTGGACGGGGTGGCCCGGGCCCGCAGTTTGACCATGGCTGAAGTAATTGTGGATGAATATGGATTGGAGCTCGTGCCTGAGCCCGTGTTGATTTTTGCCCAAACAGGCGATGACCGCAAGGTCAATGCTGACCGAATGATCATTAAACACGTGGACGTGTTGCCGCATGGCCTCTTTAATAATGTGCATAAACTGGGCAAAAACGGCGAACATCTAGCCGATTACCTAGTCTGGCTGAAAGCTAGAGTGCAAGAGCTTAAGGTGGAAGAGGATTATCTGCCAGACTTCCATGTTGATGTGTACGGCACCATCGGAGAAGCCTTTGACAATGATGTGCCCAAAATCGGTGCCTACGTCAAGGGTCTAGCCGAACTGGCGGCCCCCCATGCCCTGGCCATTGAAGGGCCCGTTGACTGCAACTCGAAAGAAGAGCAGATCAAGCTGATGGCCGAGTTGAGGGCCTATGTGGATCAGCGAGATATTCCGGTGCGCTTTGTGGCCGACGAGTGGTGCAATACCTTGGGGGATATCAAGGAGTTTACCGATGCAAAAGCGGGACACATGATTCAGATTAAGGCTCCTGACCTGGGGGGAATCAATAACACGGTTGAGGCGGTGCTCTATTGTCAATCCAAGGGCATGATTCCCTATCTTGGCGGCACATGTAACGAGACGGAGCGTTCGGCCCAAGTGACAGTCCAGATAGCCGTGGCCACAAGACCCCGGCAGATCCTGTCCAAACCCGGCATGGGCGTTGACGAAGGCTTGTCCATTTGTACCAATGAGATGAACCGTGTTGTCGCTTTGTTGAAGAGAAAACAAAGGTAGGGGATGAATTTGAGGGTTATTCAGTACGCAGACATTGTGGCCCAGATCAAGGAGCTTTGTCTGGATGCCAACTGTAATCTGCCGGAGGATGTCTGGGAGGCCCTGGTCAAAGCCCAGGCGGATGAAGCATCGCCCTTGGGGCAGAATGTCCTCGAGACGATCCTGCAAAACGCCCAAATTGCCAAGGAAAAACGGATGCCTCTATGTCAAGATACAGGTATGGTCGTCGTCTTTGCCGAGGTGGGCCAGGATGTGCATATCCAAGGCGGCCTACTCAGCGAGGCGGTAGATGAAGGAGTTCGACAGGCCTACAAAGAAGGATACTTCCGCATGAGTGTGGTCAAAGATCCCCTGGAGAGAGCCAACACCAAGGATAACACACCGGCCGTCCTCCATGTTTCCCTGGTAGCGGGAGATCAGCTGCGGCTGATCGTGGCGCCCAAGGGGTTCGGCAGCGAGAACATGTCTGCTTTGAAAATGCTGAAACCCGCAGAAGGCGTCCAAGGAATCAAGGATTTTGTGGTCAAGACAGTCAGTGAGGCCGGGGGTAATCCCTGTCCGCCCATTGTGATTGGCGTGGGAATTGGCGGCACTGTGGAGAAAGCAGCGCTCTTGGCCAAAAGGGCTGTGTTAAGGGAAATTGGTTCCACAAATCCCAAGCCGCATTTGGCCGAACTCGAAGCTGAGCTCCTGGAATTGGTCAACTTGACAGGAGTGGGGCCGCAGGGCTTTGGCGGAACCCAAACTGCTCTCGCCTTGTTTGTCGAAACCTATCCAACGCATATCGCTGGACTACCTGTGGCCGTTAACATCAACTGCCACGTAGCACGCCATGTGGAGGCGACACTGTAATGTACTATACGACGCTGGTCAAAGCATCATACTATGCTCCCAGGGGCAAGCATCGCCTGATGCACCTGGGCATGTTGATTGCCCAGCGCTATTTGCGTGCCGAGGATCGCTTGATTGGAGTTGTGGGTGATGCGGGCGCGGGCAAGTCCCTGATCATCCGCGGCATGTTTCCTGGATTGGTTCTAACCAACGATGATGACGGCGTCAATGTCCGCCCTTTGCCAGTAATGGAGGACGCGGAAAACGAGTACTTCAAAACGCACACCTATCACCTGGATGTCCGTTTTGAGATGGCCTTCTCCCAGCTTTGGGAATTGGCTGATGCGGTCAAAAAAGCGGTGTCAGCGGGTCATCGCGTGGTGGTGGAGCACTTTGAACTCTTGTATCCCTTGCTCAACCTCAATGCAGAAATTCTGATCGGAATCGGCGAAGAAGTGGTGGTTACCATTCCCACTCTCTTTGGCCCCTTTCCGGCAGAGATAGCCGAAGAGGCTTACCAATCCTTAATCTACCGCAAGATGGCTCACAGTGCCGAAGACCTGACAAGCATCGTCTTTGAGCAGATGGGTTTTGAGCCCCCGACCATCCACGGTGACGTCCGGCGCGGCTTTGTGGTTGAATTTGCCCGCAAACCAGAGATAGACCTCTCTGAGGTGGAGAGGCGTGTGCTCGACTACATCGCCCAGGATCTACCGATCAGTGTCTTCAATGATCACGCCATTGTGATCGGCCAAGAGAAATTGTCCTGCTCGGGGCCGAGGATTCACATGTCGTCCACAGGTAAGATTGAGAGATTTCGCCTTGATAAGAGTTTTCACTATTCGCCCATCACCAAGACCTTTCTCCTAGCTGGTCGGGTGGGTTAAGGGGGAGACGTGCCGTATGATCCGGATTTTCCATTTGGACAGCGACCCTTTCTTTCGTCAAGAAACTGAGGAGTACTTCCATCGTGTCCGCAATGTTCACTACCGAGGCAGCGATCAGGCGGCCGATCTGCTCCGGGCCTTTCGAGTGGACAGGCCTGATTGCGTTCTGCTGGATATGGATCTGAAGCCAGAAGGGGGCCTGCCTGTTCTGAAAGGCATTCGGGATCGATTCTCCCGTGAAGAGGTAAGAGTGATCGTCTTGTCCCTTGAGGAAGGGAGCGAAGCAGCCCTAACCAGGACCATTGAACTGGGAGCAGACTATTTTCTACAGCGCCCGGTGGACATGGTCATCCTAGAAAAGCGTGTTCGTCAGATGGTCACCTTCCGGCGCAGGCAGGGGAAGGAGATCACGTCGCGGCAGTTCCAGGAGATCTGTACACACTATTTTGGGCGAATGGGGATACCGCCCCATTTTAAGGGATATCGCTACCTGATGGAAGGCATTTGGCTGGGATCGCTCCACCCCGCCTGGCTCAATTCCGTCACTCAAAACCTGTATCCAGCCATCGGCCAGCGTTTTGGCGTGAGCGGAATTCAGGTGGAACGGGCCATGCGCTATGCCCTCGATGTAACCTGGGAGAAAGGCAATGTAGATCAACTGTACGAGTTCTTCCCCTATGTGAGCGAACAGAAGGGAAAACCCACAAATTCCTGGTTCATCGCCAAAATGGTTGATTTGGTGGCTTTAGATGGCGGCCAGAATGGCTAAATCCACAGCTCGATACGCATACTAGAAGAGACGGTAGACCCGTCTCTTTTTTGCTTGGACTGGGGGTCTTGGTATGCAAGGCAGAGTGCGGCTGGGGAAACGGACCAAGGAGTTGGCCACAGTACTTAAGCCCCGGGAAATCGCGGTGATCTCCCACGAAGACCTTGATACGGTGGGAGCTGCAGGACTGATTGAGGCCGGTGTGCTAGCAGTGATTAACGCCCGTTCTTCTCTAACCTGCCGCTATCCTAACTTGGGTCCGCAAATGCTCCGGGATCAGCAGATCCCCCTTTTGGATAATGTAGGGGAGGGGATCTTCGATCTCCTTCAGGATCAGGATCTAGTGGAGATTCAAGGACGCAAAGTACTGTTCCAAGGCAAAGTGATCGCCGTGGGTACCCTTGTTACCGACCATGTGATCAAGGAGCGGCACCGTTTGGCCGAACGGAACCTGCCCCGGGAGCTCGATCGTTTCGTCACCAACACCTTAGACTACGCCCTGCGGGAAAAGGATCTGTTCTTGGGGGATATCCCCTTTCCACGGATCAAAAGAGAGCTGAGGGGCAAGACAGTGATTGTTGTGGTGCGAGGTATCGGTTACCGGGAAGACCTCAAGGTACTGGGACCCTTTATTCAAGAAGCCAAGCCCATCATGCTGGGAGTGGATGGAGGGGCCGATGCCCTGCTTGCCTCAGGTTACAGACCGCACATTATCGTTGGAGATATGGACAGTGTGAGTGATCGGGCCCTTCGCTCAGGGGCACAGCTCATCGCCCACGCCTATGCAGACGGTCAGTGTCCAGGCCAGGAGCGCCTAGTCCGCCTGGGGGTGCCCTACGATCTGGTGCCTGCACCGGGAACGAGCGAAGATTTAGCGCTGCTCCTCGCCCATGACCAGGGAGCAGATCTGATCGTGCTGGTGGGCTCCCATTCGAATATGATTGACTTTTTGGAAAAGGGACGGCCCGGAATGGCCTCCACCTTTCTAACCCGTCTGAAAATCGGACCCATCCTCCTGGATGCCAAAAAAGTGAGCGAGCTGTATCGTCCAAGCACGCCCCTGAAGGCTTTACCTGTGGTCTTGGCCGCACTCATTCCCATTTTGCTCTTCGTAGCCCTGGCCTCACCATGGCGCCATTATCTCCGGCTTTTGTGGCTGCAATTACGTCTCATTGCGGGGTGGCTGTAGTTGAACTTCGGTTTCCGTTACCATGTTGCTTCGTTGATGGCCGTTTTTTTTAGCCTCATTTTGGGTATCCTAATTGGCGGTGCCCTGTCTGTGGATCACAGTATCGTAGATGAGCAGGCGTCACTCATCGCAGAACTGGAGGAACGCTTTCAGGAACTCCATGCCAGTTTTGCTCTGGTTCAAGGAGAACTGGATCGATCGAACTTGGCCTGGAGCCAGCTCCTGGACGTGATCTCCCAGGACAGTTTGGGCCAGCATACCATCGTCTTTGTACATGATCATGAGGAGGACCCCGCCTCCCTGCACACACTGCTTCTGGCGGCGGGAGCGGACGTGAAGAGTATTAGGCCTGAGCACCTAGATGAAATCACGCCCAATTCCGATCATGTTTTCGTCTTTCCCTTAGCCCAGGGGGAGCTCCCTCCCGCAGTGGCCGAAGCCATCGATACCTTGGCCTTGGCCGGGGCCAACTTGTCCTTTATCTGGGGTAAACAGGGAGGCCCGGATCGAAGTGTGCTCCCCCCCAGCCTGCAGGTGGACAATATTGACACCGCGGGGGGCAAAGCAGCCTTCATTTTAGGCTTAGCCACGGGAAGCCAGGGGTACTTTGGCAGTCAAGGGGAAGCCCAGAGGCTTCTGCCGTGAAGGTCGCGGCCCTGATCCCCGCCTTTAATGAGGAAGACCGGATCGGCCAGACCCTAGCCGCGGTGGCCGCCCTGGAGGGGATCCACGAGATCTTGGTGATTGACGATGGTTCCACTGATCATACTCGCTCTGCGGCGCAATGCAAAGCAAGAGTGCTGCGGCTGGACAGAAACCAGGGTAAGGGGGCGGCGCTCAACCATGGCCTGCGCAATGTCGTGGCCGATGTCTATCTCTTTTTGGACGCCGATCTCGGATCCACGGCCGCCTTAGCTTATGAACTGGTGCGTCCGATCTTGCGCGATCAGGCCGATATGACCATTGCCCGTTTTGATACAGAACAAAGTGCCCAGCAGGGCAAAATGGGATTTGGGACTGTGCGCAAAATAGCCAGCTTCGGCGTAAGATGCTTGACAGGCAGAAACGTGTCCAGCCCTTTATCGGGGCAAAGGGCGCTCAAGGCTGTTGTTTTGGAGACAGTTGGGGACTTGTTTGAAGGTTTTGGTGTGGAGGTAGCCCTTACAGTTGGAGCTTTGCACAATGGCTTTCGAATCGTGGAGGTGCCCCTGGCCATGCAGCACCGGGCCTATGGACGTGGACTGAGGGGCCTTAGACACCGAGCCCACCAAGGACTGCAAGTCCTGCGTGCTTTGTGGCAGTGCTACAGGAGGGGGTGGCATCTGTGATTTTCTGGGTGTTTTGCGGCCTTCTATCCTGCGGGGCGGTTCCTTTCCTTTTGCCCATTTTCAGCAAACATCGGACAAGAAACTATCTGGGGGAAGAGGTTCCCTCCAGCCTGGGTTACGCCTTCCTCCTCCCGGCAGCCCTGATGATGGCGGCCCGGGGGAAAACCTACGAATACGCCGCCTTGTTCGCCTTGGCTCTTTCATTCTTCGCCCTTTTGGGCGCCATCGATGATGTCTATGGAGATAGGAGCATCAAGGGGTTTGGCGGGCACCTCGGGCAAAGACGGTCAACGGGTGCCATCAAGGCATGGGGAGGCGCGGCGGCCGCTTTAGCGATTTCCGCGCAACTGGGCTCCTCCGGCGTGGAGCTGGTGGTCAACGGGGCCATCATCGCCCTTTTCGCCAATCTCCTCAACCTCTTGGACGTAAGGCCAGGGCGGGCCGGGAAAGTGTTTTTGCTCTTAGCCTTGATCCTTCTTGTCCTCAGGCCCCAGATCCTAGCACCCCTTCTCGGTCTGATTTGGGCTGTGGCCGGCTATCTTCCCTGGGATCTGAGGCGAGTTGTGCTCATGGGTGATGTGGGTTCCAACCCCTTGGGGGCCGCACTGGGTCTAGGTTTTGTGCTGGCTTTTCCTGCTCTGCCTTTCAAGATTGCCTTGGCCCTGCTCCTACTGGGTCTCAATCTGCTCTCGGAGCGGATCTCGTTCTCCAAGGTGATTGAATCGAATCGTTTTTTTCATTTTCTTGATCAGCTGGGGCGCTGAAGGAAAAACCGTCTTGACGTGGAATATCAAGTCAGGATGTCAAATCGGGGGAGGAACAATGCGAAACATACTACTGGTCCTAGGGGCGCTGCTGCTGTTTTTTTCCATTGGCAGAGCCAGCTCCTACCCAAGCTACACGGTCCGGCCAGGGGACACACTCTATGAGATATCTCTGCAATATGGCATCTCCTGGAAGGAACTGGCCAGCCTCAACAAGATCAAAGACCCCACAACACTGCAGGTAGGTACCCACTTGCGGTTGCCTGCCCATGCTGTACCTAAGACAGCCCGTTCGGAAGAACCTATTGTAGAGCTGACGGCCAAGGAAAAGGACCTCCTGGTTCGTTTAGTTGCCGCTGAAGCCCGGGGCGAAGGGTTGGAAGGGCAAATTGCGGTGGCGGCCGTAATCTTCAACAGAGTGCAGAGCAGTCGATTTCCTCATACGGTCTGGGATGTGATCCACCAGCCGGGGCAGTTCACTCCCATTCAAAACGGCACCCTGCCCAAAAGCGCGGGAAACACTTGCCTGGAAGCGGTGGAAAGAGCGTTGTATGGCGAGGATCCCACGGGCGGCGCCCTGTTCTTCTACAATCCCTCCACAACCGCGGCCGCCGACTATTGGGCGACAAAACCAGTGATCAAGAGGATCGGGAATCATAACTTCACCCTCTAGGTAATAGAATTACCGAGAGGTGATCTTATGCGTGTTTTCGTGATAAGGCTAAAACGGTGGTACCTTATTGTACTGCTGCTTTTAGCCTTTGTGAGCTTAGTGCCGCAGCTACGCGAACCACTGATTCTGTCGGTCACATCCAGAGGTCGCTTGGTGCCCATCTACGCTGTTAAGACCCGGGAAAAGCGCTTGGCCATTTCCTTCGATGCCACCTGGGGTACGGAACTGACCGATGAGATCCTGGCCATTTTGGACAGCCATGGAATCAAGACGACCTTTTTCCTGGCGGGATACTGGGTCGATAAGCATCCCGATTACGTCGCAAAGATAGCGGGGCAGGGCCATGAGATTGGCAATCACAGCTATTCCCATCCCCACATGAATACCCTCAGTGAGCAAGGGATCCACTATGAGTTGCAGAAAAACGCGGACCTGATCCGGGACCTCACGGGACAGAAGACAAGCTTGTTCCGCCCCCCTTTTGGGGAGTATAACAACCAGGTCATCTCGATAGCAGGCTCCCTAGGATACCATACCATTCAATGGTCCGTGGATTCTCTGGACTGGAAGAACCTAACGAGCAGCCAAATCTATGATCGGGTCATGGATCAAGTGCAACCGGGTTCCATCGTCCTTTTCCATAACGCCGCCCCAGGTACCCCTGGGGCTATTCGCCGATTAATCCCAGATTTGCTGGCTAAGGGCTATGAGATCGTCCCCATTTCCGCGCTGCTGCACCAGGGGGATTTCTATATCGACCATGCTGGAATCCAGCATCCAGGAAAAGGGGGTCGCTCCGGGTGATCATTACCAAGCGGACACTGTTCTTGTTTGCCGCCCTGATCCTCCTTGTGGCTCTGGCCCTTGCGGCCCCTGGTTTGTATGACAAAGCGCTGCGCACTTTGCATGGTGTTAAGGCGGGAGTGACACTAGAGGGACAGCTGGTGGAAGGTCTCCTGAAGCAGGAACTCTATGATGTGGTGGCCAGTCTGGCGGAAAGCTCCTACGTGGAAGCAAGCAATGCCAGCTGCAACTGGCAGACAGGGGAAATCACACCCGAGGTGGTGGGGCAGGTGGTGGATGTCCAGGGAACGGTGGATGCACTCTTAGCCGCACCGGCCGAGACATCTGTGGAGTTGGTGACCGTCCTGGTTCTGCCTTCGATCACCTCCGCACATTTCGAGCCCATCTACAGGGGACCCACCAGCGAACCAAGGGTTGCCCTGATGGTCAATGTAGACTGGGGTGATGAGTATATCCCAGGAATGCTCGATGTCTTTCGCCATTATGGTGTCAGTGCCACCTGGTTTCCCACCGGCCGCTGGACCCAAACCTCTCGGGATCTGGCTCGAACCATTTCCCAGGCGGGCCACGAAATAGGTAATCATGGGGGTTGGCACGGTGAGGCCAGCAAAATGAGCCGTAGCGAAACCGCCAGGCTCATTCAAGAAGGGGAGGACCTGATCTTAGAGGCCACGGGACAACGTCCCACAGTGTTCGCACCTCCCTCGGGTGACTTCAACCAGCAGACCGTTTCGGTAGCCGCTGAACTGGGTTACAAGACGGTCCTGTGGACGGTGGATACGGTGGATTGGCAAAGACCGGCCCCCACCGTGATTATTGATCGGGTCATTGGCAAGGTCAAAAATGGGGCCTTAGTATTAATGCACCCCACTAAACCCACCCTAGAGGCCCTGCCTGTCATCTTGGACCACTTAGCCAATATGGGGTACCAATGCGTGACCGTGACAGAACTTCTCGCCGATTAGCAGCCTAAAGCCGCGCCCAGATCTGGTCGTCTTCTTGTCCCAGATTGAAAAGGGCCAGTCCGCCGAGGCGAAACTCCTCGGCCAAGTCCATCTTATACTGCAGGCTGTAGCGATTCTCAAACCACACTTCGCCTCCGTTATAGGTGAAGAAGGGCAGTTTAGACGCGGTATCCCATTTGACCCTGGCACCCTCTTGGGCGGCTAATTCCAGAACTTCCTGGTGCGAGAGGGATCGGGGCAGGCCGCTCCTTGGCCAATGAATCCCCCCTGTGGACAGGCCCAAAATCAGGGTCTCAGGTGCCACGCTCGCGGTAATCTCCTGGAGCATCGCCTCCACTTCAGCGGTGGAGGCACCGGAGCCAGGCTGCCCCGGTAGTGGATCTGGAGACGTTTTCAAGACGAGATAATCCACGGCCTCTCCAGCTGCCCCGTAGTCAATGCTTGCATCCCAGGGGAGGGCTGCCATGGATTTCTTTCCCTCCTGACGCAGGTTATCTGCGAGATTGTTCAGAAATCCAAAGAGCGCATTCTGCTCCCTTCCGGGCAGGTAGGCCAGGTCAAGCAAGACACCTTTGAGCCCCCATTCGTCCACAAGATCTAAGATTTGAGCCAGTGTATCCTGCTGTAGATGCTCCAGTTCCAAGAGGTAGGAAGGCTCGACGGCAAGTCGAATATGGGCGTAGGTATCCATCTCTCGGTTACCCGCCAAGTAGAGAGTGCGTCCCATTTCCTCGTGATCGAAGCTGGCCGAGAGTTTTCCGTAGCGATCCAGCTCCCAGCCGAGGGCACTAAGTCCCGTCAGCTTGGCCCCATTCTCCAGGAGACTTTCATAGGCAAGGAGGCCTCCTGGGAAAAACCCCAGAACAATCTGATCCCCACCGGTTTCCACGCTCTCCTGGACAATCACAGCATAATCTGGAACCCAGCCTTCCACGCCCGTTCTCGGCCGAATCTTGTACCAGTTCTCGATGTGATCGAGGACCGTTACTTTGGCCTCTCTGGTCACGGTGCCCAGAGCCTGGGCCTCCAGGGATGGACTGCGGCGCAGCGTGATACGATCGACCGCAACAACTCCGCTGCGTCCCAATACCGCGTAGGATTGCTGTCCGAGGGGAGGATCCAGGGATTCAATGGGTTGTCCCTGACCACCGCCTAAGAGACTGGATAAATAAAGGAAAATAGATAAGATGCTCACCAGGATACCTTGATTCATAGGGATCCCCCCTTTCTGCTTTGCTAAATCTATGGTATCATATTCATATTGAAAATTCAGTGGAAAGAAAAGTACGATTTGGCTCTCGTGCCCAGCGTACTGGAGGTTGGAATGTACCAGCGAACGGTTTTACCCAATGGTATCCGCATTATCACAGAATATTTGCCCTATCTGCGTTCTGTCGCCTTAGGAGCCTGGTTTGAGGTGGGCAGCCGCCATGAAGAGCCCCAGGAGTGGGGCATTTCCCATTTTATTGAGCATATGGTTTTTAAGGGCAATCAAAAATACTCGGCCCGGGACATTGCTGAGGTCATGGACCAGCGGGGAGGGTATCTGAATGCCTTCACGGGAAAAGAGCAAACCTGCTACTATTTCCGGGTCCTGGACGAGCACTATGATCTTGCCGCAGACCTTTTGGAGCAGATGCTGCTCAACTCTCTGTTTGCACCTGAAGATGTTTTGAAGGAGAGAAATGTGGTCCTGGAGGAACTCAGCATGTACGAGGACTCCCCGGAGGAGCTGGTTCACGACTTATTCTTTGCCGCTTTGTGGCCCCAGGACCCCTTAGGTCGGCCCATTATTGGGTCCACCTCCAGTATCCATGCTTTTTCGCCAGAGATGATCAAAGAGTACATGACCCGACACTATACATCCCAGCGCTTAGTGATTGCCGCCGCGGGAAACATCAGCCACGAGAGGGTTGTGGAAACCTTCGCAGCCGCCTTCGATTCTCTAGGCCAGGCCGCCAGTCCCCCTGTGAGCGAAGCTCACTGCCAAAGAGGGCATGGATCGTTTAGAGACAAAGACACCGAACAGATCCATCTTTGTCTAGGGGGCCCCGCTCTGAGCCGCCACGATCCCAGGCGGTACGCTTTAAGCCTTCTCGATACCATGCTGGGCGGGGGTGTCAGTTCCCTTCTCTTCCAAGGTCTCAGGGAAGAACGGGGCTTGGTGTACAATACCTACTCCTTCAACTCCCTCTATGATGATACCGGTGCCTATGGTGTCTATGCGGGTTTTGGCCCCCAACACTGGAGTCAGGTTTGGAATGTGCTCTATGAGCTCTTTGAGGGTATCCCAACCAGCATTACCCGGGAGATGCTCTCCAGGGCCAAGAGCCAGGTCAAGGGCAGTCTGGTTCTGTCCTTGGAAAGCACGGGAAGTCGTATGACCCGGCTCGCCAAGGGAGAGATGGACGAGGGCAGCATCGTTACCCCTGAAGAAGCCATGGAACGCATTGAAAGGGTGGATCATGGGGAGATCGTTCAGCTGGCGCAGGAGATCTACGATCCCCGGGCCTGGAGTTGGGTAGCATTAGGACCAAGAGACCTAGTTAAGGAGGAATTGCCATGTCAACAGATATGCTGAAGGAGATTTTTCGCCTCCAAGAGCAGTTTGACCGCGCCGTCGCAGAGCACAGGAACCTAGAGTACAGGCGGGACGTTTGGATCCAAATGGAAGTCTTGGCCATCATCTCTGAGTTGAGTGAGATTCTCGATGAAGTTAACTTCAAATGGTGGAAAGACCCCAAGGCCATTGATGATGAACGGCTCAAGGAAGAGATCGTGGATGTGCTGCACTTCTTTGTATCCATGTGCCTCAAGGCTGGAATCGGGCCTGAAGAGCTATACCAAGCCTATATCCGCAAGAACCAGGAAAACTTCGCGCGCCAGAAGGGGGAAACGGAGCGCGAGGGCTATGCTTGGAAAAAACAGTAATCTATGGTATACTGGAGTCACTCCGCGCCCAGGGAGATGTCCAAAGGAGATGTTCTTTTTTGTACATGCGCGGAGTCTTTTTTTTGATTCTTTCCTTGACCATCGCCCTCCCTGTCCACGCCCTAAGTCTAAGCGGTGAGCTCCAAGGCGCCCTCGGTACCGATCAAGTACGTTCATCACTTGATCTCGATCTCCGCAAGGAATTAGACTGGTGCCAAGTCAAGTGGGGCTGGCATGCTGCCTTTACACCGTCTCAACCCCTGCAAACCCAAACCAGATGGCAGCTGGATTTTCCCCTAGGACGACACCTTAAACTCATCTTCCGTCACAACCTCAATCATTCCACCTCGCAAGACTCCTTTCGCTTCATCAACAAGACGAATTTCCGCCCCGATAGCTATTGCGCCCACCTGCAAACAGACCAGCTCCAGCTCGGTCTGCTTCGGAACGTACACCATCAGGAGAGCGATGTGGTGAATGCCGCCTTTGTGCAAAGCGTTTTGGAGCTAGGGCCCCTGGACCTACGCGGACTAAGCCTCCATTATACCGGGCAGACAAGGAGTGGGAACGCCCAAGTGATTGAAGGGTCGGCTCGATTCGGCGTCTTTCAGGGTCTCTTCGCCCTAGGCTGGCAGACAGACTTCAAGGGCGAAGAAAGTCAGGCCCGGCTCTTGGAATTTCGCTGCCAGACTCCAAGTTTCAGCGCCAAGGCCTCGGCTCAAGCTATCGATCCCGGTTTTCTCAGCCCACTCTCCAAGACCAATCTGTTCACTCCCAACCGCTATGGTTGGCAGGCGGAACTCGGGGCCCACGGCCACGGGCTGGAGTTTGGACTGAGCGTCAGGCGGCACAGCAACCGTGATCAGAGTAAGGACTACAACCAACTGGCCTTGGAGCTGCAAGCCAAGAACAAGCAGGCGGCACTGGAGTGGAGGATCGAACCTACTACAGCCCTGATTCTTCGTTATGCTCTCGCCGACATCCTCTTCCAGCTTGACCCGTTCAACAGCACAGTGCGCTCCGACTTCCAGCTAGGGAAGGGCACAATCAGCTTGCGCCTCGACGGCCAGCGGGGCATCCTGCGTCTGCAGTGGACGCTTCCTGGCCGGCTCCAGTGGCGTCTGATCGGTAAATACGACCTGTGGGAACAGCGTTCCCATTGCTCTCTACTGACGAAGTATACGGGTGAAAACAGCCACATTCAACTGGAAGTTGGACAGTATGATCGGGGAAATATGGGTGCTGGTTTTGCCAATCCTGCGAGCTTCTGCATATCATGGGGGTGGAAGTTCTAGTGGTATTCCAGGCCACATATGCTAAGCAGAGGTGAGGGTATGCGCTATTCAGAGCTATCCGGCAAGGAGATCATCTGCATCGACGAGGGTATTCGACTCGGCGTAGTGGAACATACCGATCTCGTGATTAACTTAAGTACGGGCGAAGTCGAATCCATCGTGATTCCTTACGGCCATCGCTGGTTTCGACCGAGACTGATCGTGGTGCCTTGGCGGGGCATCAAAAAGATTGGACGGGACCTGATGATTGTGGATCTGACTACCGCCAAAGACTACGCCGAGGTGATGAGGAAAATCGAGGAAAGGCCCAGGCGGAATAAGCCCCCTTTTTTTGGGTAAGCTACTCTCAAGAAATGAAAGGGGGAATTCTTTTTGTCAACTGTCATTGGTGTTTTTCGTGATATCAGTACGGCAGAAAGCGCAGTGAAGGCTCTGCGAAATAAGGGGTTCACCGATAACGAAATCTCGATTGTGGCGAAGGACAGCAAGGGTAAGGGAGCCGGAAAGTCCGGCGATATGGAAGCCGGCTCTGACTTCGGCGGCACCGACTCCATTGCTGATGGAACCACATGGGGAGGAGCTTTAGGAGGAGTTGCCGGTCTCTTGGCCGGGGTTGGAGCGCTGGCCATTCCGGGCATTGGCCCCATCGTGGCCGCAGGTCCCCTCGCGGGAGTGCTATCGGGTGCCGTGACCGGGGGCGTAGCCGGTGGCTTAATCGATCTGGGTATTCCAGAGGAAAGGGGACGCCAGTACGAGCAGGACCTCAAGCAGGGCGGCATTCTTGCTGTCATTGAGACCAGCGAGGATAAGGTCAATGATGCCAGTTCAATCCTCCGGCAAAATGGAGCTAAAGATGTGGAATCCCATGGCGGAGGGGAGAGTACAAACTAAGTCGTTCGGAGGCTGCCACAGGGCAGCCTCTTTTCTTGTTCTCACCTTGGCAGGAATGTTTGGGCTTCGTAGCGAATGGACAGGAATGGCTACGAGGAGGGAAGACCATGCGAGTTCTGGTGAATGGTGCAGCGGGGAAAATGGGTGCGGAAGTGTGCCGAGCGGTGCATGATGCTCCTGATCTGCAATTAGTCGGAGGTGTGGATCCAAAGGGGAGGAGCCCTTTTGCAGGCGTTCCAGTCTATGCTAATCTCCACGACGCCCTGGAGATGGCCGCGGTCGATGTGGTGGTTGATTTTACCACTCCTGCGGCTGTAAGAAGCAGTATGGAAATTTGTCTGGGCAAGAACATTCCCATGGTGATTGGAACAACAGGTTTTCACCACAACGAACTTGGGGAATGGCAGGTGCGGGCACTGCAAGAGAACTGGCGGGCGATTATTGCCCCGAATTTCGCCATTGGAGCAGTTCTGATGATGAAGTACGCCCGGGAAGCGGTGGCTTTTTTTGATCAGGCGGAAATTATCGAGTATCATCATGCCCAAAAACTCGACGCTCCCTCAGGAACAGCCGCTCGTACCCGAATACTTATGCAGGAAGTCCACCAAAGGGAGATACCCATCCATAGCGTACGCCTGCCGGGTCTAGTGGCCCACCAAGAGGTGATCCTGGGATTGCCGGGCCAAACTCTCACCATCCGCCATGATTCCAATCATCGTGAAAGCTTTATGCCAGGCGTTTTGCTCGCTATCCGCCAGATCCCCAAGATCAAAGGGGTCGTGGTCGGACTAGAACACATTCTTTTCACCGACATATAGTACTATGAGTGCGTGTTGGTGAGGAGGGTTTGTTGTGACCAGTCAACTTGCTGAGCAACCCATTGCTATGCTCGGATGTGATGCAAGGGAAGTTGGACTGGCTGAAGCATTACTTGATCTAGGCGCAGATTTGCATCTCGTGGGCTTTCCCCAGGACGGATCCCTAAAACGCGCCTTGCACTTTGGGGATCCCGAAGCAGCTGTCTTGGGTACAAAGGCTGTGATCGCTCCTATGAGTAATACCGATGACACGGGATGGATTCGGGCCCGCATGGATCTTCAGGAAACGGCCATTAACTTAGCGGAAGTAATCCCCTTGATGCCCTGCCAGACTCCGCTTCTAATTGGTGTAGCTAAGCCTGTGATTCGCGGATTGGCCACCCAGTACCGCTTGCGCCTGATAGAAATGGCGGAGATCAATGAGATCGCGATCCTAAATTCCATACCCACAGCTGAAGGCGCCATCTATGTTGCCATGGAGCACACCAAGATGACAATTCATGGGGCTCGCATTTTGGTGCTGGGTTTGGGTCGATGCGGAACAACCTTGGCCCAAAGCCTTGTCGCTTTAGGGGCCCATGTTACGGTGGCCGCCCGTTCCAGCGAGGATCTAGCCAGGGCGGTGGCCCAGCATTGCCAGCCGCTTGCCTTGGGATCACTGAAGTCCCGGACGGATTTTGAGATACTGTTCAATACGATCCCCGCCATGGTTCTGCCACGTTCCTATCTGAGGCTGCTCGATCCGGACACAGTGATTATAGATATCGCCGCCGGCCCGGGAGGTACCGATTTTTCTGCAGCCCAGGAACTTGGGATCTGCGCCATCCATGCCCTTTCCCTTCCTGGGAAAGTGGCACCGAAGACGGCAGCCGACATTCTCATCCAAACGATTCCTCACCTACTTGCAGGACTGCTAGGAGAGGAGCATTATGATGACTATGAGCGGTAAGAACATCGGGTTTGCCGTAACGGGCAGTCATTGCACCTATCAGGAAATTTGGCCCCAGGTGAGCAGGCTGAGAGAAGCGGGGGCTGAGGTTTATCCCATTGTGTCCAGCGCGGTAGCGGAGTCCACTACACGATTTGGTGCCGGGCCGGAGATTGTGGCCCACTTTGCGGAGTTGACCGGGCGATCGGTGATCGCCACCATCGTGGAGGCTGAACCCCTCGGACCTTCCAAAGTTCTCGATTGCCTCATCGTTGCCCCTTGTACGGGAAATACCCTGGCGAAGCTAGCCAATGCCATAACCGATACCGCGGTTTTAATGGCAGCAAAGACGCAGCTAAGAAATGGAAGGCCCTTGGTATTGGCCATTTCCACCAATGATGCCCTCGGGCTCAATGCCAAGAACCTTGGCCTACTCTTGAATGTGGAGAACGTGTTTTTTGTACCCTTCGGCCAAGATAATCCCAAGGAGAAACCACGATCCTTGGTGGCCGATATGGAGCTTGTGTTGCCAACAATCGAAAAGGCACTTTTAGGCATGCAGTTGCAGCCTATATTGGTTGAACGTACAATGCGGTCAGTACGATAATGTGAGGAGCGGTTGTATGAGCGGTTTACATGTGGCAATTTTGGGAGCTACAGGCATGGTTGGTCAAGAACTCTTGGATATTCTAGTCGAGAGGCAATTTCCCATCAAGAACCTGACCCTTTTATCCTCGGCCCGATCAGCAGGGAGCAGGGTATTGGTCGGCGGCAAAGAATACGCCGTACAGGAAGTATCGGCCCAGGCGTTTCAGGGAGTGGATCTGGCCTTCTTTGCAGCGGGCGGCCAGGTGAGCCAAGAATGGGTTAAACCTGCGGTTGAAGCAGGCGCTGTAGTCATCGATAATACCAGTGCATTTCGTTTACGGGACGATGTTCCTTTGATTGTGCCTGAGATCAATGGGGAAGAATTCCTCCAGCATCAAGGTATTATCTCCAATCCTAACTGTTCTACTATCATCATGGCCATTGTCTTGAAGCCCATTTTGGAGCGGGCCGGGATCCGGCGTATTGTCGTTTCAACCTACCAGGCCGTATCCGGTGCAGGGGGCCGGGGAATGGATGAGCTGCGACGTCAAACCGAGGACTATGTGGCCGGACGGGAGCTCGAGGCGTCCATCCTGCCAGTGGCTGGCGAAAAAAAGCACTATCCCATCGCCTTTAACGCCATTCCCCAGATCGACGTCTTTGACGAGGACGGTTATACCAAGGAAGAGTGGAAGATGGTCCGGGAAACCCAGAAACTCTTTAAGGATCCCCAACTTCGCATTTCTCCCACCACCATCCGCATTCCAGTCATGCGCTCCCATAGTGAGAGCATAAATATAGAAACAATATCTCCCCTTTCGCCCGAGGAATGCAGGGCCCTGCTGAGACAGGCACCTGGGGTTAAAGTCATCGATGATGTGGAGGTACAAGAGTATCCCATGCCCCTATTCACCTCAGGTCAAGACCCCGTTTTCGTAGGACGGATCAGGCGCGATCCGACCGTAGAAAACGGACTGAATCTGTGGGTTGTGGGCGATCAGATTCGCAAAGGAGCTGCCTTAAACGCCGTGCAGATTGCTGAGCATGGACTGCAAATCGGTGCCTTTAGTAAGAGGTGAGAGTATGAGGATCGTAGTGCAGAAGTTCGGGGGTAGTTCTCTTTCCTCCGCCGCCATGCGCAGAGAAGCTATGTTGCGAGTTCGGGAGGCGGTGCAAGAAGGTCTGATGCCCGTTGTGGTGGTTTCCGCCATGGGACGTTTGGGAGATGCCTATGCCACAGACACGCTCCTGAAGTTGATGCAGGAAACCAACCCGGCGGCGGAGGGCGCCAATTTGGATTTGCTGCTCTCCTGCGGAGAGATTATTTCCGCCGCTATCTTTGCGGAGGGATTAAGCCAGATGGGCCTGGCGGCCCAGGCCCTTACAGGCTGGCAATGCGGGATAACCACCGACGATGTCCACCAGGGTGCCAGGGTGAAACGTGTCCAGGTAGGGAGACTGCTGGAGTGTGTGGATGCTGGTATCATTCCGATCGTGGCAGGCTTTCAAGGAGTTAGCGAGAAAGGTGCTGTAACCACACTCGGGCGGGGGGGAAGCGATACAACAGCGGCAGTCTTGGGTGTAGTGCTTAAGGCCGAAAGAGTGGAGATTTTCACCGATGTAGATGGAATCAAGACGGCCGATCCCAGCCTGATCCCAGATGCCCCCACCCTGCAGGCTCTGTCGTATCGCGAAGTAGTTGAAATGGGCCATATGGGAGCTAAGGTGCTCCATCCTCGAGCTGCGGAGATTACCATGGAGGAAGGGATTCCCCTGCAGATCCGATCGGTGGTCCAATCCAAGGGTGGAACCACCATTGGGCGCAGCGCCAAGTCTAGGGCGGCCTTCGCTGGAGGAGAAGTTACGGACCGAGTTGTCACAGGCATCGCCCATCTCGGGAAACGGGCGCAGGTTCGAATTGAGGGCAGCGACTTTCATCGCTCCAATCTGGGCACCCAAGTCTTTCATCTCCTAGCCGAGGCCGGAGTAAGCGTGGATCTGATTCATTTCTCCCCGGAACGGATCGCTTTTGTGATCGACCAGGCCAAGGTAAATACTGCGCGAACTGTCTTGAGCCCTTTAGGATTACATGTTAAGATCAAGGTAGGTTTTGCCAAGGTATCTGTGGTCGGAGCAGGTATGCATGGTGTTCCAGGGGTCATGGCCCGGGTAGTAGGTGCTTTAGAGGCCGACGGAATCCCTATCTACCAGACCACGGACTCCCATGCCAATATTTCCTGCCTCGTACTGGAAGAACACATGTCAAGGGCTGTCCGGGCCTTGTATAAGGAATTTCAACTCGATCGCATTTGAGGAGGTACATCATGAAGTCAGGTCAACTCTTTACCGCCATGATCACACCTATGAACAAGGATCAGTCGGTAAATTATGGAGCAGCTGTGGAACTTGCACGGCGTCTAGCCGAGAATGGTTCAGACGGGGTGGTATTATCAGGCACCACGGGGGAAAGCCCCACCTTAAGTTTTGAGGAGAAAGTGAAGTTATTCTCCGAAGTGACCGATGCCCTAGGTGGTCAGGTCGAAATTATCGCTGGAACCGGATCCAACTCAACCGACGACAGCATTGCCTTGACCAAGGCTGCAGAGAACTCTGGTGTTGACGGGATCATGCTGGTTGCACCTTATTATAACAAACCGTCCCAAGAAGGCCTATACGAGCATTTCAAAGCGATAGCGCTCCAAACTTCACTGCCCGTCATGATTTACAATGTACCGGGACGGACCAGCGTCAATATTTTACCCGAGACCGTTGCTCGTCTCGCCAAAATCGATAATATCGTGGCCATCAAAGAGGCCAGCGGCAGCCTAGAACAAGTGAGTGTGCTTAAGACCTTGGTGCCCGACGACTTTCTAATCTACTCCGGAGACGATGCCCTGACCTTGCCCATCTTGTCCGTGGGCGGTGCGGGAGTGGTCAGCGTAGTATCCCACCTGGTCGGGCGTGAAATCAAGGCCATGATTTCGGCGTTTTGTGCAGGCAAGACCCAAGAAGCTCTGGAAACCCATTTGCAGCTGATGCCCTTGTTTAAGGCCATGTTTTTAACCACAAATCCGGTACCGGTCAAACGAGCCCTGGAATTTGTGGGATTTGAGACAGGTCCCGTGCGCCTGCCCCTGGCTGATCTGACCGAAGCAGAAGCAGCCACCATCAAGGGTGTCTTGGCGAAAATGGGCCTAGGCTCTTAAGATAAGCGACGACTCTTTTAGCCCCCTACCTGGGAAAATCCACCAGGAGGGGGTTGTTTCTTTTTGCTCATTTGATTATTTGCCCTACACTGTGTATAATATAAGAACGCATGACTTGTTCGGTTTAGTACGATGCAAACCACCCATGGGCGACGGTGGTTATTCTTGATGCTTAATCAAAGAAGTCATAATTAACTGGAGGTGTTTCAAACTGCATGATTGATAAAAAAAACATACGTATCCTGCCCTTAGGCGGTCTTGGCGAGATCGGCAAAAACATGACGGTGATGGAGATCGGTGGAGATCTCGCCGTTGTAGATGCCGGTGTGATGTTTCCGGAAGACGATATGCCAGGTGTGGACTTGGTGATCCCGGATATCACCTACTTGGTGGAGAACGCCAAACGCGTCAAGGGTATCTTTTTGACCCATGGGCATGAAGATCACATCGGGGGCGTTCCCTATGTCCTGCGCCAACTCAACGTGCCTGTGTACGGCACCAAGCTCACCTTGGCTCTCCTGCGCGTTAAGCTGATCGAACACGGTCTGGAAAAGAGTACAGACCTGCGGGAAATCAAGGCGGGTGACAGAATTCAGACAGGTGCTATCGACGTGGAGTTCATCCATGTCAATCATTCCATCGCCGATGTGGTGGCTTTGGCCTTTCACACGCCCCTCGGCGCCATTGTCCACTGCAGCGATTTTAAATTCGATCAGACCCCCTATGATGGCAAGGTGGCGGATCTGCACACCTTTGCCAAACTTGGGCAGCAAGGGGTTCTCTGCCTGCTTTCTGATTCCACCAATGCGGAGCGTCCAGGGTATACGGCCTCGGAAGTGTCCGTGGGGGAGACTTTCCGCAATCTATTTGGCAAAGCGGAGGGGCGAATTCTAGTGGCCACCTTTTCCTCCAATGTCCACCGTGTCCAGCAGATTTTCGATGCAGCCGCCCGAGAAGGGCGCTACGTCCATGTCACAGGACGCAGCATGATTCGGGTGGTGGAGGTTGCCCGAGAAATAGGCTATTTGAACATTCCCCAGGGCATCTTAGTTGACTTGGACAAATTGGATCAGCTGCCCAGGGAGAAGACTGTGATCATTACCACAGGCAGCCAAGGGGAGCCCATGGCGGCCCTGAGCCGCATGGCCATGTCCGAACACAACCGCATCAAAATCAGCAGCGGTGACACCGTCATTCTCTCCGCCACGCCCATTCCAGGCAATGAGAAGGCGGTGGGTCGAATCATCAATCAATTGTTCAAGGAAGGCGCGAACGTGATTTACGAGCCCCATTTGGGCGTTCACACCTCTGGGCATGCTCAGCAAGAGGAACTTAAGCTCCTTTTGAATCTATGCAAGCCGCGCTATTTCATCCCCATCCATGGTGAGCATCGCATGCTCCTAAAACATGCGGAACTGGCTGAATCCACCGGGGTTCCCAAGGAGAATATCGTGATCAGCGAGATTGGGTTACCGGTGCAGTTCAACGCAGATGGTGTCCGCGTTCGGGACCGGGTGACCTCCGGCCAAGTCTTCGTGGATGGTCTAGGCGTGGGAGATGTGGGTAATATTGTGCTCAGAGATCGGCGCCAGCTCTCAACCGACGGCATTTTGATTGTGGTGTTGACCATGAGCCGTCAATCGGGCAAGATGCTAGCCGGCCCTGATGTTGTCTCCCGGGGATTTGTCTATGTCCGGGAATCGGAAGCCCTGATGGACGAGGCCCGTCTCCGGGCTAAAGAAGCGGTGGAGGCGTGTCTGACACAAGATTCCTGGGATTGGGGTGCTCTGAAGGGAGCGGTTCGTGACAGCCTCAACCGTTACTTGTGGGAAAGAACAAAGCGTCGCCCCATGATCCTCCCCATTATCATGGAAATCTAGGGCTCTAGGTTTAAGTCCCCTCTTTTCTTACCATACTAGTAGGTAGGAGAGGAGGGGTTTTTTGTTGGAGCAATATCAACCTGCAACCGACGACGAGGCGGCGTCCCCTGATCAGAATTCGCTGCAAACCCTGAAAGAGCTGGGCCAGGTCACCACACCCGAAGCCCCAGAACCGCAGGAGATTCAACCATTCCATTGCCTGAATATTATCGGGCAAATCGAAGGCCACATGGTTTTGCCCCCACGCAATAAGACAACCAAGTACGAACACGTGATACCGCAGCTGGTGGCCATCGAGCAAAACCCCAAGATCGAAGGTTTGCTCATTGTCCTCAATACCGTGGGAGGGGATATCGAAGCCGGCCTGGCCATTGCGGAAATGTTGAAGACCATGAAAACCCCAACCGTCTCATTGGTGCTCGGAGGCGGTCATTCCATTGGTGCTCCCATTGCAGTCGCTGCAGACTACTCCATTATTTCGGAAACAGCCACCATGACCATTCATCCCATTCGCCTCAGCGGGTTGGTGATCGGGGTGCCGCAGACCTATGAATACCTGGACAAAATGCAGGATAGAGTGATTCGCTTCATCGTACAACACTCCAATGTCAAGCTGGAGGTGCTGCGCGATATGATGTTTCGTACCGGCGAGTTGGTTCGAGATGTGGGTACCGTGCTCGTTGGACAAGAAGCGGTACAGGTAGGGCTGATCAACGAAGTGGGCGGTTTGGGCTTGGCTCTGAGCCGACTCTCACATCTAGCCCTCCAGCAGAGAAACGGAGGTATCCAATGATGGTCCTCTACACCGTCGTGCCTCTGGAAGATGTGATGGAGGGCATAGAGGAAGATCCAGCAGCCACCATGGAGCTGAGCATGGGAGGCTTAACCCTGGAGGTGGAGACGCTCGGGGGCTTTCGGGCCAAGGTTGTCCGGGTGCTCAGCACAGACCCTGCGCACTTTCTACGACCCCATTCTCAGCCAGGAGCCATAATTCGAATGGATACATTCTAAAGCGAAGAAGATTCTCATAGGGTCAGATATGAGAATCTTTCCTTTTATAGCAGGTTTTTCCTTAGGAATCGCCGTTTTTCTACTGGGCCTGAACTTGCTCGGTCAGACCCTCACCAGCGTTTTGGGTTTTCGTTTGCGCGCCCTTCTGCAGCGCTTTACGGCAAACAAGGTCAGCTGCCTTCTAACAGGCATCCTCAGCACCACCCTGGTCCAAAGCAGCAGCGCCGTGAACTCCACGATGGTGGTCTTAGTGGACAGTGAAGTGCTCAGTCTGCGCCAAGCCTTCGCCGTCATGCTGGGAGCCAATATTGGCACCACACTCACGGTGCAGATCATGGCCCTGCCTGTGGAAAAGACGGCCTTCCCCTTGATCATCCTGGGGCTGTTCCTGTTCTATGCGGCCAAAAGGCCCGCGCGAGGGAGCGCTGTGTTCAGTCTAGGCGCGGTCTTCTTTGGACTTAGCTTCACCACCAAGATCCTAGCACCCATTTTGGGCACCGCCAAGATTCAGGAGATTGTGGTGCAACTCGCGGGAACTCCTCTGCGGGCCTGTATCCTAGGTGCCCTTTTGACTGCTCTGGTTCACTCTAGCAGCGCGGTAACTGGCCTGGTGGCAAGTCTAGTCGGCCAAGGCTCCCTCGCCCTGCCATCTGCGGTGGGATTGGCCCTGGGCAGCAATGTGGGTACTGTGCTCACAACCATTCTGGCGAGTGCAGGACGGAGCCGTGCCAGCCGCGCCACGGCCCTAGCCGAGCTCCTTTTTAACCTCGGAGGTGTACTGCTAACCTTGCCTGTCTACCCCTTCTTTTTGCACCTGATTCGCCTTCTTTCTCGTCATCCCAGTCGCCAAGTAGCCCATGCCCACACCATCTTCAATCTGCTTACGGCCTTGATCACCATGCCCCTCTTGGAATATCTAGCTCGCCTAGCTTGGGTGTGGGCAGGAATCCTGGGAGGAACCAAGAATAACTAGGCATACTGGGGAGGAGTGAAGATGTGACCACAGTTCAGGCCATCGTTTTAGGGATTATCCAGGGTCTTACAGAGTTTCTGCCAGTGAGTTCATCGGGGCATCTCGTTTTGTTCTCGCAGCTCTTTGCAGTGGAACAATCGTCCCTTGTCTTCGAAGTTATGGTCCATGTGGGTACCTTGTTCGCGGTTCTAGTGGCGCTCCGCACTGAAGTGCTGGTCCTGCTCACCTCCGTTTTGAAGCTGGTGCGCTCCCCCAAGAAAACAAGACAGCTCCTCAGGGAGGATCCAGGCTGCCGAATCCTCTTGGCGATTGTGGTAGGTACCCTGCCCGCTGTGGTTGCGGCCCTTTTGTTGAAAGACCTCATTGAGACCTTGTTCACGAGTACACTTTTGGTGGGACTGATGCTGGTTGTGACTGGTACCATCTTGTACTGGACCGAGCGTTACAAGGTGCAGAAACGAGGGATGCAGGCCATCTCGGCCCGGGACGCTCTAGTGATCGGACTCGGTCAGGCCCTGGCCATCGTTCCTGGACTTTCCCGCTCGGGAACCACCATCGCCATGGGCTTATTCCGAGGTCTGGATCGAGACAGTTCTGCCCGTTTCTCCTTTTTGCTGGCCATTCCAGCCATTTTGGGAGCTTTGGTCTTTTCCCTCGATGATCTGCTGCAGGGAACGGCGAACCTGGGGTGGGGACCTCTCGGGGCCGGTTTCCTGGCTGCAGGGCTCACCGGATATGTGGCCATTCGCTTTTTGTTGGATTTGGTAAAAAAAGGACGCTTAATTTGGTTCTCCTATTATACTTGGCTGGTGGGAGCTTTGATTTTGGTAATGCAACTGGCTTAGAATCATGGCAGGAAAACGAATGATAAGGTGGAAATAATGAGTATTCGTAAGAATTTGCAGGATGTACAAGCTCGCATCAAGAAAGCGGCCGAAAAAAGCGGTCGCAGCGAGTCTGACGTGCAGCTGCTTGGCGTGACCAAGTATGCATCGGACAGAGAAGTCCAGGAATTAGTTTGTCTCGGCGTAACGCAGTTGGGGGAAAGCCGGATCCAGGATGCCAAAAAGCGCCTACAGCTTTTTCCCAACGTGAAATGGCACTTTATCGGACGACTACAGACAAACAAAGTGCGTTATTGTGAACACTTTTCCTTAATCCATTCCCTCGACCGGTGGAACCTAGCCGAAGTGCTGCAGCGCAGAGCAAGCCAGTGGGGTAGGGTCCAGGATGTCCTGATTCAAGTCAATGTTTCGGGAGAAGGCAGCAAGACGGGCTTGGCCCCGAGGGAGATCAAAGACTTCGCCGAAAAGGTCCTTGGGGAATGTCCGAATTTGCGTGTGCGGGGTCTCATGACCATGGCACCCTTCGTGGAGCCCGAAGAAACACGGACGTTTTTCCGGGAGACCCGTTTGACCTACGAAGGGCTGCAAGAGGAACTTGGGGTGTCTTGGGACATTTTGTCCATGGGTATGACGAATGACTTTGAAGTAGCAATCGAAGAGGGAGCCACATTGGTGCGGATTGGTTCGGCACTGTTCTCGAAGGGGGATTCAGCATGAGCGATTTTGTCCACAAACTGAAGGTTTTTTTAGGCGTCACCGAGGAGTATGAAGAAGAACGGCCATTTGAACGAATCCAAGAGAAAGCTGAAGAGGACATCCGCCCTTTAAGGCGGGAGCGCGGCAAAAAGCAGCCAGCCAAGCAGCAAGTTCAAGGCAAACCTGCTCTGATTGGCATCTCCGGCGGCCAGATTGTGCAGGCTAAGATGGTCATCTTAGAGCCACGGGCGTATGAAGAGGTTAAGGAGTATGTTGGACACCTCAAAGCCCGCAGGTCCTTGATTCTGCGCCTCCATTTGGTGGACAAACGCGAAGCCCAGCGAATTGTGGATTTCATGAGCGGCACAACCTATGCCCTGGAAGGTAATATGCGGAAACTGGGCGATACGATCTTCTGCTTTACACCAGCCTCCGTCGCCATCGAGGGAGACTTGGAATCGGATTTTTTTGAGATGATTCGGAAGGAAAGCGAGTGATTCACAGGTGCGGATTATTGCCGTGGCGGATCTCCTTTTTGAACTCTATACTTGGATTCTTGTGGCCCGATTTCTGCTGACCTGGATCCCGAGTGTGGACTACTCCCATCCCGTCGTCCGATTTATCCATCGGGCCACCGATGTTGTGGTGCGTCCCTTCCGGGGGATTCTGCCTCCCATGGGTGCCATTGATTTTTCTCCGCTGTTGATGTTTCTTGTGCTGCGGATGGCCTATTCTCTGTTGAGAAGACTCCTGTTTGTGTTTGCCTTCTAGGAGCATGGTTTGGTCTGTTAGGAAGGATTGAGAGCGTTGAAGTATGAAGAGCTGCTAGGGCATTTACGGGGCGAAGCAGAGCAGAGCTTAGGACGTCATATTCTGGACTTAGCCCGCCAGTCGTGGAACACCAATCGCCCCCAGATCACGGATTTTTACGATCCCTACGAGCGGCAAGTGGCGCAGAGTGTCCTAGGCAGCGTTCCCGAAGTGGCCCTCTTGTACCAAGGGGGGTACAAAAAGGCCGAACGGGCCCGTTTCGTCCTTTATCCCCAATTCTATCTGACCGAAACCATTCCATCGTCGATCAGGGTCTTGGAGGCCAAGGGCAACTTTACCTTTCAGACGGTAAAACACGGCGATTACCTGGGCTCCATTTTAGGCCTGGGCCTCAAACGGGGGAAAATAGGGGACATCTTGGTCCTAGACCATGGCTGCCAGGCCATTGTCGCCGCCGAAGCGGCAGACTATATCTTGAGTCAATGGACCCAAGTGCACAAGGTTCCCATTTCAGTCAGGGAGATTGATGAACAGCAATTGGCCGTAGAGCCAGAGCGTATCAAGGAAATCCGAGCTACAGTAGCTTCTTTACGCCTAGATGCAGTCGCGGCTGAGGGCTACGGGACCTCTCGTTCCAAAATAGTCCGGGAGATTAAAGGTGAAAGGCTGAAACTTAACTGGAAACCCGTCATCAATCCCTCCCTCAGCATTTCCCAAGGAGATGTCCTCTCCATGCGAGGACGGGGACGCGTTGTTGTTTCAGAAGTGGGTGGCACAACCAGAAAGGGCCGAATCAATATTGTGTTGCATCGGTATTTTTAGGAGGTGGCAGGCGTGTTAAAGCCAATGGACATTCATAACATGGAGTTCAAACGGACATTCAAAGGCTATGACCCTGACGAGGTGGATGAGTTTCTGGCAACCATTGTGATCAAGTATGAGTCCATGTATCAAGAAAACCGGAGACTACAGGGTGAGATTAAGGCCCTGCGGGAGGAACTCGAAGGAAAAGGCGGCAATGAACAGGACATCTACGATCTAATCTCCCTGACCAAACAGACCGTGCAGGAAGTGAAAGCGATATCGAGGATCGAAGCGGACAATGTGGTTAATGTGGCCCAGTCCGAGGCGGAGCGGATCCTTGTTGAGGCCCGCCTCAAAGCCCAGCATCTGTTGGCCGATGCCGAAGAACGCTTAGAACGGACCGAGAGGGCCGAGCGCCAGCTCCGGGAAAAGGTGCGCCTGACGATGGAAGCCATCTGGAATAGTCTGACCGATGCCGAAGAGGCCCCTGGCGCCACCCGACCGTATCGTGATCTGGCCTCGTCCACCAGCGAGGAGGGGCAGGGAGAAGGGGAAGAATAACGGTTTGACATTAGGTTTGAGCTTCGATATAATGGCGGTAATACGAAAAAACGATGAACGGGAGAGTACTCACTGGCTTTGGTTTCAGAGAGTCCGGTTAGGTGCAAGCGGATACCAAAAAAAGTGAAGGAAGATCACCCTGGAGTTGCTGGCTGAAAAAGAAAAGTAGGCTACGTCGGTGGTACCGTTACAACCATAGAGTGAAGACAGTCTTACTATGTCTTAACTAGGGTGGTACCGCGGTTTCCTCGTCCCTTTTTGGGGCGAGTTTTTTTGTATTTGAGGAGGTATTCAAGTGGAAAAAGGATCCATGTACCAACACACCCTGCAGCTGCCGCAGACAGAGTTTCCCATGCGGGGCAATCTGCCCAAAAGGGAACCTTCTATGCTGGAAAAATGGCAAAAAGAAGATTATTACGGGCAGCTACAGGCTCTAGGCCAAGCCCAGGACCGTCCCGTCTACATTTTGCATGACGGCCCTCCCTATGCCAATGGCAACATCCATATCGGCACAGCCCTCAATAAGATTCTGAAAGACATTGTGATGCGCTCCCGCAGCCTAGGAGGGTGCCATGTGCCCTATGTCCCCGGTTGGGATACCCACGGGCTCCCCATTGAGCTGCATGTTGTGCGATCGCTAGGTGCCGCCAGGGAAGGTATGGATGCGGCTGAGTTTCGCAGGCATTGCCAAGAGTATGCCCTGGGACAAGTTGACAACCAGCGGGAGCAGTTCCAGCGCCTCGGTGTCTGGGGCGACTGGTCGGAGCCCTATTTGACGCTGAAACCGGAGTATGAAGGCATTCAAATCCGCATCTTTGGCGAAATGATGAAAAAGGGCTATGTGTACAAAGCCCTTAAGCCGGTGTACTGGTGTTCCGACTGCCAGACCGCCTTGGCTGAGGCCGAGATCGAGTATGATGATCACCGCTCGCCCAGTATCTACGTGCGTTTCCCTGTGGCAGACGCCAAGGGGATTCTACCTGAAGAGGATACCTTCTTTGTGATCTGGACCACCACACCCTGGACCATCCCGGCGAATTTAGCCATCGCTCTGCACCCGTATTTCGACTATGTCCTTGTTCAGACCGATCAGGGCAAGTTGGTCGTAGCCAAGGAATTGGCCCAAGGCGTGCTGGAGGAGCTTGGCCTTCAATCCCAGGGGATCCTGGCAGAGTTTAAGGGTTCCGAACTGGAGGGTATCGTCTGTAAACATCCCCTGATGGATCGCGATTCCCTGGTGATTTTAGGTGATCACGTCACGCTAGAAGCTGGAACCGGATGTGTGCACACCGCTCCCGGCCATGGCCACGAAGACTATGTGGTGGGTCTAGAGTATGGATTGCCCATCCTTTCCCCCGTAGACGGTCAAGGGCGCTTTACGAAAGAAGCAGGGCCCTATGCGGGTTTGACCTTAGATGAAGGAAACCGAGCCGTGGTGAAGGATCTCAACGCGGCAGGAGCCCTGCTCAAGCTGGACTTTGTGGAGCATTCCTATCCCCACTGCTGGCGCTGCAAAGACCCGGTGATCTACCGCTCCACGGACCAATGGTTTGTTTCCATTGATCAGTTTCGTCAAAACATGCTCCAGGCCATCGACGAAGTAGAGTGGATTCCCAGCTGGGGCATTGATCGCATCCGGGGCATGGTGGCCGATCGCGCCGACTGGTGTATTTCCAGGCAAAGGATCTGGGGTGTACCCATCCCTGTATTTTACTGTTCCTGCGGCGAAACCATTGCCTCCCAAGAAACGATCGATCATGTCGCCCAGGTCTTCTCGGAGGAAGGTTCCAATGCCTGGTTTGAACGGCCGGTGCAGGAACTTCTGCCGCCGGGATATGTGTGTCCATTCTGCGGTGGACAGAGTTTCACCAAGGAAACCGATACAATGGATGTCTGGTTTGACTCGGGCATCTCCCATCAGGCTGTGCTCACGACCCGGGAGGGTCTTTCCTGGCCTTGCGATCTCTATTTGGAAGGAAGCGACCAGCACCGCGGCTGGTTCCAGTCCTCATTGTCCACTTCTGTGGCGACCAAAGGCCAGGCTCCCTACAAAGCGGTGCTCACCCATGGCATGGTGGTGGACGGAGAGGGCAAAAAGATGTCCAAGTCCCTGGGGAATGTAGTGGGACCCGAGGAAGTCTGGAACCAATATGGAGCCGACGTTCTCCGTCTGTGGGTCGCCTCTTCGGAGTTTCGAGGCGATGTGCGCATCTCCGCTGACATCCTGAAACAGCTGTCCGACGCCTACCGGCGCATTCGCAATACGGCCCGTTTCATGCTGGGCAATCTCCATGATTTTGATCCTGATCAGCACAGTGTGCCCTATGAGCAGCTGGAGGAGCTCGATCGCTGGGCTTTGATGCAGCTGGCCAAGCTGAGTAAGAGAATGCGAACCGCCTATGCCAAGTATGATCTGCACATTGCCTATCACGCAGCACACAAGTTTGCATCCGTTGACTTGGGAGGCTTTTACCTTGATGTACTCAAGGACCGCTTGTATTGCGACAAGGCCGATGATCCTCGGAGGCGTTCGGCCCAGACGGCCCTCTTGATCATTTTGAAGGAATTCACCCAGCTCCTGGCGCCAATTTTGGTCTTTACCGCCGAAGAGATCTGGGGGCACCTGCCCCAAGCGCTGTGCACAGAGAAGAGCGTACACTTTACCACCTGGGACCAGCTGCCTGAAAGCTATTGGGATCCTGCCTTGGATCAGCGCTGGGAAGCCTTTTTAGATATCCGCCGCGTTGTGGCCAAAGGACTGGAGATAGCTCGGGTGGAGAAGACCATCGGTGCCGCCAATGAGGCCAGATTGGTGATCTACGCGGACGAACAGCATACCGAAGTCCTGCAGTCCCTGAGCAAAGACTTGCGTCTGCTCTTCATCGTCTCCGAGGTCGATCTGCGGCCCTATGGAGAAAAGCAGCAAGCACTCTATGGTGAGGAAGGAATCGCTGTGGATGTGACCCGAGCCAGTGGCGACCGCTGCGAACGCTGCTGGAAGTACTTTCTCGAAATGAGCGATGATCCAGAACATTCCCAGATCTGCCAGCGTTGCCTAGACGCCATTCAGTCCTAGAGTGAAGCCTGCATGCCCCCTGCCACCGTATAAGGCAGGGGGTTTTGCATACTCTAAGACAAGAAGGGATGGGTGAATGTGGCGGATCGCATTAGCTCCGGCTTGTTACAAAACCTGGTAATTAGAACGGAAGAGCTGATACAGGCCCTGGAAAAGGCGAGTATTGCCGAGTATATCGAGTTATTCAAAAAACCAAGGCGCATGCTCTATTTGAGCTTTCTGTCGGGAATCGCCCGTGGTTTTGGTTTGGCCATCGGCTTTACCCTGGTGGGAGCCATCTTTTTGTATGCCCTGGGCACACTCGCCTCGCTCAATCTCCCTATAGTGGGTGAGTTCATCGCCGAAATCGCCCGCATTGTCCAAAACGAACTGGCTGTACGGCCTTAGGAGGTCAAGATGAAGAAACAACGATTGCAGAAACTGCAAACCATGTTGAAAGAGGAACAAGGCGAACTGCAAGAACTTGAGGAAAGGCTCTCGGGCCCCGGCGGCCTGGGAGCATCCATGAATGATGCAACCGGTGAGCTCTCGGCCTACGATAACCATCCTGGGGATTATGGATCGGAGATGCATGAGCGCAGTAAGGATTTGGGACTCCTGCAGATGACGCGGAAGCAGATTGCAGAGATTGAAGAAGCGCAAGAATCCATCCGGGATGGAAACTACGGGGTCTGCCGCCATTGCGGGCAGGCGATATCCGAAAAACGTCTCCTGGCTTTACCTCGCACCCTGTTGTGCGTCAAGTGCCAGCGCCAACAGGAAGACAAAGACACAAACCATCGTCCGGTGGAAGAAGAGCTGCTGGCGCCCCCCTTTGGCCGCACCTTCACCGACGGTGAAGACAGCGTGATCTTTGATGGAGAAGACGCCTGGGAAGCAGTGGAGCGATATGGGACATCGAGTTCCGATGGGAACGAGCACCACTAGGAGGGAAATCCTTCCCCGCGCAGAACTATGCACAGAGCAGAAGGGAAGGGGCCGTGACCTTTGAGGTATACACTTGCAGCGGGATTGATTCTAGCATCGGATCGCATCTCCAAGTTCTTGGTTATGCGTCATATGACGGAGGGGCAGAGCATCCCCTTACTGCCTCCCCTTTTGTATGTAACCTATGTGCAAAACAGGGGAGCTGCCTTTGGCTTTCTGCAAGGCCAAACAGTCTTGCTCTCCGCGATCGCCCTTTTGTGTCTGCTCTTCATTTCTACCCAATGGAAAAAGATCATGGCCAAGAGCCCCTTTGTACGTTGGGGCGTGGTCATCGCCTTGATGGGAGCCATTGGCAATCTCATTGACCGCTTGCGCTGGGGTGCTGTCATCGACTTTGTGGACATTCGCATTTTTGTGTTCAATGTGGCTGATACGGCGATCGTAGCTGGAGTAGGCCTGCTTTTTTGGGAGGTTCTGATCCATGACCGGAAAGAAGGGTGAGTGCTGCCAATTTACGGTAACAGAGGAGCCGGGCTCCCGTCTGGATCTGTGGCTCAGTGAGCGGTTGGATCTGACCCGATCGCAGTTAAAGCGTTTGATCGATGGGCACAGGATCAAGGTCAACGGCGAGGCTGTTAAAGCAGGCTACCAGGTTAAGCAGGGAGATCAGATTACAGTGCAGTTCCCAGAAATCAGAAATCCCAGCCTCTCCCCTGAACCCATTCCTCTGGAGATTGTTTACGAAGATGAAGCCCTGGTAGTGATCAACAAGCCCAAGGGGCTGGTGGTGCATGTCGGTGCAGGCCACTTCCGGGGTACACTGGTCAATGCCCTCCTGGCCCAGGTGGATCAGCTGGCGGAGGGAGCCGGGAAATACCGTCCGGGCATTGTGCATCGACTGGACAAGGACACCAGCGGTCTCATGCTTGTGGCAAAAACCAACGAGAGCTATGCTTACTTGACAAAACAGCTCCAGGACAGGCTGGTAAAACGGGTCTATGTGGCTCTGGTGCAAGGGGTTTTGGCAGATTCTGAAGGGACCATCGATCGGCCCATGGGCCGACACCCCAAGGATCGCAAGAAGATGGCTGTGGTGCCTACGGGACGCCAGGCGCAAACCCATTTTTCTGTGCAGGAACGGTTCCGTCGGCACTCCCTGCTTAAGTGTTCCCTGGTAACGGGGCGGACGCACCAAATTCGAGTGCATTTAGCCAGCATTCACCATCCCATCGTTGGAGATCCGCTCTACGGACGAAAGAGAGACAACCTAGGGGCAGAAACGCAAATGCTCCATGCCTACTACTTGGGCCTAAGGCACCCCTCGGGCCGGTTTTTGGAGTTTGAAGCCCGCCCGGATCAGGAGTTTCTACAAATCGTAGAAAAGGCACGCAAAATTGGTTGACAAGTCCCTGCTCGTAGTGTACCGTAGTTGAAGAAGAGAGTCCTTTAAGTTAGCACAGTGAGGCTGGCAAGGAACGGTTACGATGCTTCTTGCCGCGTGCTGTGCGTGTAAGAAGTATTTTTTTATGGAAAGGAGGGGGAGAGTTGTTCAAAGAAAAGGCTCAGATCCTGGACAGTACCCAGATCAGGCGGGCTTTGACGAGGATCAGTCATGAGATTGTGGAACGAAACCGAGGCACCGAAGATTTGCTTCTGGTGGGAATTCGCACCCGAGGTGTACCTTTGGCCCGGCGCCTGGCCCAGATGATCGCAGAGTTTGAGGATGCCGAGGTTCCCGTCGGTGTTCTGGATATTTCTCTTTATCGGGATGATCTTTCTTCCGTAGCAGAGCAGCCGGTAATCAACCATACAGCCGTACCCGTGGATGTACAGGGACGGATCGTTGTCTTGGTCGATGACGTACTGTTCACGGGTAGAACTGCCCGGGCCGCCCTGGATGCAGTGATGGACCTGGGACGACCGGCACGGGTTCAGTTAGCTATACTCGTTGATCGGGGCCACCGCGAACTGCCTATACGTGCGGATTACGTAGGAAAGAACCTACCCACATCCACACGGGAAATTGTGGCGGTACGCCTGCAAGAAATTGACAACGAGGAACGTGTCGTTATCTTAGAACAAGAGGACCTTTAATTAAGTCCCGCGAGACTTCAAAGGAGGAAAATTGATGAACGTGAAAGTGGAAAGTGGTAGACAATTGGGTGTAGGAGAGCATGTGGCTCTTGGTTTTCAACATTTGTTCGCCATGTTTGGTGCTACTGTCTTGGTCCCTCTGTTGACAGGTCTGGACCCGGCGGTAGCCTTATTTACATCTGGTTCTGGTACACTCATTTTCCAGTTGCTGACCAAGGGCCAGGTCCCAGCTTATCTGGGATCATCCTTCGCCTTTATTGCCCCGATTATTGCTGCCGCCGGGCAATGGGGACTTCCCTATGCCCTGGGAGGAGGGGTCGCGGTTGGTTTAGTGTACGCCGCGGTGGCCTTACTCATCGCTAAAATCGGGACGAACTGGGTCGATCGAGTCTTACCCCCTGTTGTCATCGGCTCTGTGATCATCGTTATTGGTCTGGGCTTAGCCTCCACGGCCGTTGGAATGGCGGGCTTTGTGGACGGGGGTTCCCTGGCCACCCCTGAGGTGCGGGTAGCCTTGTTTACCTTGTTGGTCACTGTCCTGGGCACCATTTTCTTCAAGGGTTTCCTCGCTGTTGTCCCCATTCTCATCGGCATTGTGGCCGGATACCTTTTCGCCCTTACCCAGGGAGTGGTAGACTTTGGGCCCGTGCGGGAGGCGGCCTGGATCGGTTTGCCTCAGTTTATGGCCCCGAAGTTCAATGCAGCAGCCATCGCCATGATCCTTCCCGTCGCCTTGGTCTCCATCACCGAACACCTAGGGGACGTTCTGGTCATGAGCAAAATCACGGGCAAAGACTACTACCGTAAACCTGGTTTGCACCGAACGCTCTTAGGCGATGGCCTAGCGACGTCCTGGGCCGCCCTCTGGGGTGGACCTCCTAATACGACCTATGGTGAAAACGTGGGAGTGTTGGCCATCACAGGAGTGCACAATGTTTCCATCGTACGCACCGCAGCCATTTTAGCTGTTGCTCTGTCCTTTATCCAGAAAATGGGCGCTCTGATTTCCACCATCCCATCGGCTGTCATGGGCGGCGTCTCCATTGTGCTCTTCGGCGTAATTGCGGCCTCGGGTCTGAGAACCTTAGTGGAGAGCGGTATTGACTACGGCGATAAGCGCAATTTGGTCATCTCTTCTGTAATTCTCGTCTTGGGCATTGGCAGCGCCGAACTGGGCCTGGGGGCACTCAAGCTCCAGGGGATGGGTCTAGCTACCGTAGTGGGCATTCTGCTCAACCTTGTTCTTCCCCAAAATGGGACCAGCAAATCCCAAGCAAGTTAAACAGAACAAGTAAGGCAAAGAGGAGCGCAATGCTCCTCTTTTGTCGTAAACCAGGAAAATGATGGCTTGGACAGATCAATCGGCGTCAAATACTGGCACATATGGTGTTGATGTTTGGTGACCAAAAGGAAACGAAGGGCGGTCCAGCCATTCATGGGCATAACCTGATCTACGCTTGATCGCTTCCTTTTGGGTCATTGAGCTGTCCATCGTTCTGACCTACCCCTACCGGTAGTATGGAAAAGGCTCCGCCAAATTATACGCAAATCAAACGAACTTGCCCGCTCCGCCCAGGATCACAAAGGCAAAGGTTCTTGACATGGGCAGGTAACAGTGGTAATATTTTAGGTGCTTGAGGCGGCATAGCCAAGTGGTAAGGCAGAGCTCTGCAAAAGCTCCACTCCCCGGTTCAAATCCGGGTGCCGCCTCCATTGATGCAGTTTAGTGAAGGGGGGAGTCAATTCGTGGCTAAAGCAAAGAGAGGTAAGAACATCAAAGAGCCAGGCTGGAGAGGGACGTGCCCCTCGTGTGGAAAATCCGGGGTGAAACTGCTCTGGGAAAGAGAAAATGTGAAGGTCTGCAAAGCATGCGGAAAATAGCAAAACAAACGGCGTGAGCCGTTTTTTGTTGCTCGAGATAACGAAAACCCGGACATGGTCCGGGTTTCTTCTTACTTAGAGTAAAACTCAACAATTTCTGCTTCGTTAATGTCTGGATTCAGTTCATCTCTCCGGGGAAGCCGGATCAATTCTCCCGTCCTAGCGTTCTCATCATAGCTGAGGTATTCAGGCACATTGGGACGAACTTCCAGGGCATCCTCGACAACCACTAGATTACGGCTCTTCTCTCTCAGCCCAATACCATCGCCAACACTCACTTGGAAGCTGGGGATATCAACTTTCTTGCCGTTCACTGTGATGTGTCCATGGGTGACAAGCTGTCTAGCGCCAGCCCTGCTCCGGGAAAAGCCGAGGCGAAAGACGAGGTTGTCCAAACGGGATTCCAAAAGGATCATGAAATTTTCACCGGTAATGCCCGACATTTTCGAGGCCTTTTGGAAGAGGTTCTTAAACTGTTTCTCGCTTAATCCATAAAGGAAACGCAGCTTTTGTTTTTCCTGTAACTGCAGTCCGTAGTTGCTTTGTTTGCGGCGGCGGTTTTGACCGTGCTGCCCTGGTGGGTAAGGACGTTTGCGCAGTTCTTTTCCGGTTTCGCTCAGGGAAAACCCTAACCGGCGACTCACTTTCCAGGTTGGTCCTGTATAACGTGACATGTACTTCTCTCCAATCTTAAAGTTGAATCTAATCTGTTCGTTACCAAAGCAGCCGCGCCTTGTTAAATCTACCTTCATAGGATACCACATTTTCTAGGATTTGCAAGGGTAAATTGTTCTGGGAACACCTAAACTAAGCAGAAGAGAGGGTGATCACAATGAGAAGCATGTGGAATGGTTCCCTGTCCTTTGGCTTAGTGAACATTCCGGTGAAGATGTATGCAGCCACACAAGGTAAAGACCTTCGTTTTAACCAGCTGCACAGCGTATGCCACACCCCAATTAAGTACGAGAAGGTCTGTCCCCACTGCCAGCGTGCTGTGGTCCCAGAGGAGATTGTCCGCGGCTACAGCTACGAGCCGGGACGCTACGTGATCATTCAGGATGAGGAGTGGGAGAGTTTTGCGGCCCAGGCAACACGCACCGTGGATATTTTGCGCTTTGTGGAGCTGCGGGAAATCGACCCCATCTATTATGAGAAAACCTACTACTTAGAACCTACGGATACCGGGGGTAAAGCCTATCGTTTGCTGCAGGAGGCTTTGCTGCAGTCGGGCAAGATCGCGGTGGCCGAAATCACAATTCGCTCCAAACCCTCTTTAGCCGTGGTCAGAGTATACCACGAAGTCTTGGCGCTGGAAACCATTTTCTACCCCGACGAAGTGCGGGATTACACCCACTTAGCCCAGGTTAGGGCTCCCGTTTCCCCGCGAGAATTGGAGGTTGCCCTGTCTTTGATCGAGACCTTGACCGAGCCCTTTAATCCTGAACACTACAGCGATGAACGCCGCTTAGGGCTGCAGGAACTGATCGAAAAGAAGATCCAGGGACAGCAGATTGTCCAGGTCCAGCAGCCTGCGGCCGAAAAGGCCCCGGTGGATCTGTTGGCCGCTCTGCAAGCGTCCATCCAGGCGCAACAGGCTAAGGGCGCCAAAGCGCCAGGCGGGCTCCGGCATTGAGCACCCGCTCCCTGCGCCCCATGCTGCCTCTCGATCAACCACTGCTCCCAGGGGAGACGCACTTTGTGCACGAGGTTAAGTGGGATGGCTACCGGGCTTTGGCCCATCTGGAGAGGGGAGAGGCGGCTTTGATCAGCAGAAATGGACGCAGCCTCAACTCCCGCTTTCCCGCGCTGGTCAGGTGTCTAGAGGAAAGGAATCTCAGGGCCGTGCTCGATGGGGAAGTGGCCGCGCTCAACCGGGAAGGGCAGGTGGATTTTTCTCTGCTGCGCACCTCCCATGGGCAACTCGTCTATATTGTCTTTGATCTACTCTATCTTCAGGGTGAGAACCTATGCACCCAGCCTTGGTATAAGCGTCGAGAACGCCTGGAAGAGCTGATCACAAGCGCGGGGGCGATCCTGATTTCTCCCCTCTTAGCAGGCTCGGCCGCAGACAGCCTTGCCTTGGCCCGGGACAATCGGCTTGAGGGCATTGTCTCCAAGGATCCCAGCTCGCCCTATCTGCCGGGACAGCGCTCCCCTTTCTGGCGCAAGCAAAGGATCACCCGCAGCCTTGACCTTGTCTTGGTGGGACTGAGACTTGCTGCCAACAAAGTCCGTTCCATGGCCGTCGCCCTTTATATCGATCCTCAGCAGCTCTACTACCTAGGTAATGTGGGAAGCGGCCTGGGAGGCAGAGAACTCGATTTTCTCCAGCAGTCCATGGGTCTTTTGCGGATCGACGCTTGCCCTGTGATCAATCCTCCCCCTGCTAGCAAAGGGGATTGGGCTTGGCTGAGGCCCCATGTGGTGGTGGAAGTGGAGTACTTAGAGCTGACGGCACACAAACGCTTAAGGCATCCTGTTTTTCGGCGCTTCCGCTTTGACAAAAACCCGCAAGAGTGCATCATGAAGGAGAACACATGAGACAGATTGTGCAAGTTGAGGGTCATTCCCTGCAAATCTCCAACCTCGATAAGATCCTCTGGCCGCAAAAGGGTCTGACCAAAGCCCATCTGCTGGATTATCATGCCAGCCTTGCGCCTATAACCATGCGCCACTGGAAAGGCCGCACCCTGACCGTGACGCGCTATCCCCATGGAGTGGAGGGTGAGTTTTTCTATCAAAAGAATGTTCCGTCTTCAGCTCCCTCTTGGGTGCAGACGTCCAGAATGGAAGCAACAAACTATGTGCTGGCCCAAAATTTGGCGACCATAACATGGCTGGCGAATTCCGGAGCCATCGAATTTCATCCTTCAACCTTTCTAGCCTCTAGCCCCAAGGTGCCCAGCTATGCTATTATTGATCTGGACCCCACAGCTCCCCTGGGCTTTGCCGAGGCCAGGGAGGTAGCCAAGTACTGCCGCGATGTCCTCGCTACGATGGGGCTTCTTGGCTACCCCAAACTTTCCGGTGCAACGGGGATCCACATTTACATTCCCCTGGAAGGACGCTATGATTTCCAAACCAGCTCCCACTTGGTGAAAGTGATCGGACAGACCCTAAAGCAGCTCTATCCGGAAAAAGTCACCCTAGAACGCCTGATCAAAAATCGACGCGGAGTTTATGTAGATTATCTGCAGAACCACCCGGCCAAAACCATTGTGGGGGTGTACAGCCCTAGGCCAACACCTGAGGCCACTGTGTCCACACCGGTGGAGTGGGGGGATTTGGACTATTATGAACCCAGGGACTTTACATTGCAGACGGTGCCGCGCTGGGTGCAAGGGAAGGGGGATCTCTTCCAAGACGTCTACAGAAAACCCCAATCCCTGGGGGCCCTGGAACACGTACTTTTTTCTGGTCGGAAATCTTGACGGCTGCAAAATACTATGTTATACTTCAGACGTTAAGCAGAAGCCACCGCTTCTCACCTTGTAACTCAGTGTTTTCAAGGTTAAACCCTGATTGCAGTATCTGCCTATGGCAGATCGCTTTGGTATGTTTGGGTAGAACGGGTGGCGGATGCCATCCGTTTTTTGCATTATTCTTATACTGGAGGGGTGACACCATTAGTAGAGAACTAAGAGTGAATGATTTAATTCGGGCCCGTGAAGTGCGGGTTGTGGATGCTAACGGAGATCAGCTGGGCATAATGAGTGCGCGTGAAGCTTTAGGTATTGCTGGCGATCGAGGCATGGATCTGGTGGAAGTTGCACCAAATGCCAAACCGCCCGTGTGCCGAATTATGGACTACGGCAAGCATCGCTATGAACAAAGCAAGCGCGACAAGGCTGCTAAGAAGAAACAAAAAGTGGTGAACATCAAGGAGATCCGCATGAGTCCCAAAATTGATGAACACGATTTTGAAGTGAAATTGAAAGCAGCAGAACGGTTCCTAAAGTCCGGTGACAAAGTGAAGGTTACGGTCCGTTTTCGTGGAAGAGAGATTGTCCATTCGAATTTAGCACGAACCAAACTGGATTCCCTGGCGACTCAGCTCAAAGAAGTTGCCGTGGTTGAACGTCCGCCTAAACTGGAAGGCCGCCAAATGATCGCAGTACTAGCCCCTAGAACCGATACGAGTCAAAAAGCGGAGACGACGAAAGCAGCAGCTAGGCAAGGAGATACAGTGGAAGCCAATAATTAGGAGGTGTGTTCAACATGGCCAAAAAAATGAAGACCCATAGAGGCGCAGCCAAGAGGTTCAAGGTAACTGGAACGGGAAAAGTGATCAAGTTCAGTTCCTTTAGAAACCATATTCTGGGAAAGAAATCCGCAAAACGCAAACGTCAACTCAGGCATGGACAAGTGGCGAGTAAGGCCGACACGAAACGTGTACGCGAGCTTCTGCCATACAAATAGACGGTAATTAGGAGGAACAGACAATGTCTAGAGTAAAAGGTGGCAAGGTCACTCGCCAAAGGCGCAAACGAATCCTTAAACTTGCCAAAGGTTATTATGGTGATAAAAGTAAAAAGTACCGCGTAGCCAATCAGGCTGTGATGAAATCTGGCAACTATGCCTACCGCGATCGCAAAGCGAAGAAGCGTGATTTCCGTAAACTATGGATTACCCGCATTAACGCAGCTGCACGCATGAATGGCATGTCCTATAGCACCTTCATTTCGGGTCTAAAGAAGAATGGCGTTGAAGTGAATCGCAAGGTTTTGGCTGATATTGCCGTTCATGATCAATCTGCCTTTGCTGATTTGGTGTCCATCGCCAAACAGTAAGCGTGTCTGCAAACACTTCCGGGCGGTCATCCTCCCGGTCTTTCTTTTTTAGGGGGGTTGGTCATGGACGCCGGAATCACCAGCAAGAACAACGAACGACTGCGCAGGGCCAAACGATTGCAGCGCAAGAAGTACCGGGACCAGCTGGGGATGTTCCTCCTGGAAGGGGTGCGGATAGTGGGCGATGCCCTTGCTACGTCCCTGGTGGACGAGCTTTTCTTCGGGCCGCGGCTTTATGACACGCCCAGGGGCGCCGAAGTTGTGAAGAGGGCCCAGAACCAAGGGATCCCTGCCCTTAAGTGCAGCGACGAGGTGCTGGCGGAGCTCACAGAGACAGTCAGCTCCCAGGGAGTGGTAGCTGTGGTCCGAAAACCCTCGTGGCCCCTTTCTTGTTCGGGTTTGATGCTCGTGGCCGACGGCATCCAGGACCCAGGGAACATGGGCAGCTTGCTGCGTACCGCGGCAGGGGCTGGAGTGCGCGGTCTACTGGTTGTCCAAGGCTCTGTGGATCTGTACAATCCCAAGGTTGTGCGTTCAAGCATGGGAGCGGTTTTGCACCTGCCCCACTGGTATCTGAGCCGCCAAGACATCCTCCGGCTGGTCAGGGAAAACGGAAGCACCTTGGCCCTTGCCGACCTGCTGCAGGCGGAGAGCATGTGGGATGTGCGTTTTCCAAACGACGTCGCCCTTGTCGTGGGCAATGAAGCCTGGGGGATCCATGCAGACTTCCGCAAAGAGGCCCAGCTCCGGGTGGAAATTCCCCTGACAGGAGCGGTGGAGTCCCTTAACGCCTCTGTGGCCGCGGGCATATTGCTCTATGAGATCCTGCGCCAAAGACGATCAATACGAAACAGCCAAGAGTGAAAAACTTTAGCAGACAACAGGATGGAGAGTGAGAGTTTTTTCTTGACATTCCACCTGGACATGGTAGAATAAATGAGTAGAATTATCAATAATGGAGGAGACGCCGTGAAGCCTAAAGGTTTTGTCCGACGTACGCGGCAGCGTGAGGCTATTCTTGCGGTCCTAAGAGGGACAAAATGCCATCCCACCGCAGACTGGGTGTATCAAGAAGTACGTAAAGAGATGCCCCATGTTAGTCTGGGTACCATATATCGCAATCTGCGCACGCTCAGTGAGCACGGAGAGATTCAGGAGTTGGCCTTTGGCAGCGCTCATTCCCGTTTTGACGCCAACCCCGATAATCACTATCACTTCATCTGTGAAGAATGTGGCACCATCGAGGATTTGGAGATGCCTGCACTGGCTGAGTTGGGTAAAGAAGCCCTGAAGCTTCCAGGCTACGAGGTGCGGGGACATCGCCTCGAGTTCCATGGAATCTGTCCGCATTGCTCCCACCATCGCTCCGACGATTACGCAAACTGAACAATCAGCCGCGTCAATCTGGGTATCAGTAGGGTACTCAGATTTTTTTTGCATTTTTTCCTTCTACCATAGACTCCACTTACCACATATAGTATAATTAGATTACTTCACTATCAATTTATAGTAGTCAAGGAGGAAGGGTATGCTGCTATCAGAAAACGCCAGAACCGTTTTGGAGCGACGCTATCTGGCAAAAGTCGACAATGAAATTGTGGAAACACCTGAGGATATGCTCCGGAGGGTGGCTAAGAACATAGCTCAGTTTGAGGATGATCCCCTTTGGGAAGAGCGTTTTTTTGACGTCATGGACAACTCGGAGTTCCTACCTAACAGCCCCACGCTGATGAATGCGGGCCGTGATTTACAGCAATTATCCGCTTGTTTTGTTCTTCCTGTAGAGGACTCCATGGAAGGCATTTTCGATACCTTAAGAAACACTGCTCTGATCCAGAAGTCTGGAGGCGGCACGGGGTTTAGTTTTTCGCGCCTGCGACCCAACTCTGATATGGTAAGTTCCACGGGCGGAGTAGCTAGCGGTCCCGTCTCCTTTATGAAGTGCTACAATGCGGCCACCGATGCCATCAAGCAGGGAGGCACCCGCCGAGGCGCCAATATGGGAATTCTGCGTGTTGATCATCCCGACATCCTGCAGTTCATCCAATGCAAGGCCAACCCCGATGAAATCACCAACTTCAACTTGTCTGTGGCCATTACCGAGGAGTTCATGGAAGCGGTGGCCAGAGATGCCATGTATGATCTGATCAATCCTCGTTCCCAGGAAGCGGTAGGTCAGCTGAACGCCAGAGAGGTCTTTGAGCTCATCGTGGAAATGGCCTGGAAGAACGGGGAGCCGGGGATCGTCTTTCTGGATCGCATGAATCGTTTCAATCCCACACCCCATGTGGGCGAGATTGAAGCTACCAACCCCTGCGGCGAGCAGCCCCTTCTACCCAATGAAAGCTGTAATCTTGGTTCCATCAACTTAGCGAAAATGGCCAAGAAGGAAGGAGACAGCTGGGTGGTCAATTGGGATCGCCTGGCAGAAGTGGTGGAGATCGGGGTCCGTTTCTTGGACAATGTGATCGACGCCAATCTCTATCCCATCCAGGAGATTCAGGATATGACCTATGCCAATCGGAAAATTGGCCTTGGTGTGATGGGCTTTTCCGACTTATTGATGCGGCTTGGCATCCCCTATAACAGTGAAGAAGGGGTGGAGTTAGGCCGGGAGCTGATGCGCTTTATCCAGACCAAAGGTCATGCAGCCTCCTCCAAACTAGGCGAAGAGCGGGGCTCCTTCCCCAATTACGCAGGCAGCATCTTCGAGCAGACTGGAAAACCCATGCGCAATGCCACGGTCACAACCATTGCCCCCACTGGCACCATCTCCATCATTGCCGGCTGTTCCAGCGGGATTGAACCCGTCTTTGCCCTGGCCTTCACACGCAATGTGATGGACAATGATCGTCTGATTGAAGTAAATGGGCAATTTGAACAGATCCTCAAAGAGGAGGGGCTCTACTCTCCTGAGCTCATTTCCCAGGTGGCGCAGAAGGGGAATCTGCAGGGTATTGAAGGGATTCCCGAGGAGCTGCAAAGAGTCTTTGTGACCGCCTATGAAATTACCCCCGAATGGCACATTCGCATGCAGGCCGCCTTCCAGGAGTTTACGGACAACGCGGTCAGCAAGACCGTCAACTTCCCCCGGGAAGCGACCAAAGAAGACATTCGAGACGTCTACCAACTAGCCTATGAACTGGGCTGTAAGGGAGTCACGGTATACCGGGCCGGTTCGAGAGAGGGAGAAGTGCTCACCGTTGGGCACCAAGAGCAGCGTCAAGAAGAGCCCAAGAGCCGCCCCACACCGCGCAAACGTCCCCGGGTGACAACGGGGCAGACCGTGCGCATCAAGACAGGCTGCGGCACACTCTATGTAACCATTAACGCGGACGATGAGGGCATTTGTGAAGTATTCACAACCATTGGTAAGGCCGGGGGCTGTGCCGGAGCGTTCTCCGAAGCCACCGCCAGACTGATTTCCCTATCCCTGCGGGCCGGCGTCGAACCGATGCAAGTTGTCAAGCAGCTCAAAGGGATTCGCTGTCCCCATCCCATCTGGCAGGACGGCCAACAAGTCTTGTCCTGTCCCGATGCCATCGCCCTGGTCCTGGAACAGTATCTCCAGAATAACGGCGTAAGAGAGGCCGCAGTTAGCTTGGAGGAGACAAGCTATTCCAACCCGGGTACCCCCATCTTCGCTGGCAGTCTCTGCCCTGAATGCAGTGGAACCATGGTAGAAGAAAGCGGTTGCGCCACCTGTTTGGAATGTGGATTTAGCCGCTGCAGCTAGCCTAAAGAATAATCTCCTCCCCTCTTTGGAATACTGGACGGGGGAGGAGATTTCCATGTCCATACGGCGTTTTCTGGCAGTGATCATCCTGGGGATTGGCCTGTGCTGCACCGGGGCCTGGGCCCATGAAGAGCTGGTGATCAATATTCCCGCTTTCACCCTCTACCTCTACGACCAGGGAGTACCGATCAAGAGCTATCCCATCAGCATCGGTACTGAACTCAACCCATCGGTACTGGCCGAAACAACCATCATTAACAAGGTGATCGATCCCACCTACTATCCTCCCCGGGGCGGGGAGCCCATCAGCCCAGGACCGGAAAACCCCGTGGGTACCCGCTGGCTGGGCCTTGGTTTTGTCGGCTATGGCATCCATGGCACCAACAACCCCCAATCCATCGGCACTCCTGCATCATCCGGCTGTATCCGGATGCAGAATGCAGACATTGAGGAGCTGTTTCCCTTGGTCAAGGTAGGGACCAAGGTCCAGTTGATCTACCAGACCGTTTTAATCCAGGAGGATCCCCTGCTGCACACCAAGACGATCACGGTCTATCCCGATGTATATGGACAGGGAGTGACTGCTGCCCAGCTCAGCCAGGAGCTGGCCAGGCTGAACTGGCCCCAGGTTTTCTGGCCGCCCCTGCTCACTTTGCTCAAGAACCCAACCGGTGAACCCCATCCTTTGGCCTGGCAGTGGCCGCTCTTCTTCAATGGCCAAGCTACGGATCTTGTAGCCGCGGAATGGAAGGGCGCTTTTTACGTGCCCTATGATCAGCCCTTTGACCCCCGTAATCCCTTGGCCCTGGCCACGGTGAAGTGGGGGGAGGAATACTACCTGCCGCTCCAGGACTATCTGGAGCTTACGGGTCTGTCCTACAGCAAAGCCCAAGGAGAACTCCACCTCCATAGTCCAGTGGCCTACTTGGGCGAGAAGTCCTTGGGCAAAGCTATTCTGTTTGAAAATGAACTTCATCTGTGTCAAAGCGGAGGGTCTTTTAACTTAATCCCCACGAGCATACCCCTGGTACAGCTCTGGGGTGAGAACTATCAACCTGCCTGGACCCTGGTGGGCCAGGACACTCTAGCACAATTGCGCCTGGAATGGCCTGACGGAAGCCGATCCTTTAGTTCTTGGTCGCATCCCTAAGCCAATCGCTGGTCAATAGACGCTGGGCCAATTCCACCTGGGCATATTCCACAAGCTTAGCCCAGTCCTGGCTGAGTGCAGCTTGGACAAGTTCAGGAGCGACCTTCAGATAGTCAGCAGCTTCTTGGGTCAGTCTTTCCTGCAGCATCATCTGCACGCTGGCCCAGTCCCGTTTGAGCAAAGCATCTGCCTCCCAGGGCGAGACACCTCTCTCCACAAGCTCCTCATAGAGCTCATAGCTGACTTCTTCGCCAAGGAGTTCCCAATCACCGGCAATGATGGCATTGATTTGGGCCGGCGTGAGCACATCCACCAAGGCCTGGGTGGCCTGATTCAGACCCTCTAGGAGGGCCTGGGCTGTGGATTTTTCCTCAAGACGGACCAGGAGCGCCTGCTGCCCCCGGGCCAGGATCAGGGCGTTTTGTCCCTTTTTCAACTCTTCATCCCGATTAATGGTGTTGCGGGTCAAAGAACCGGGGGAGACGTAGAGTGTTTCATCCAAGAGATCCATCACCAAGGTCTCGTCCCCTGCAGCCTTTTTCAAGGCAATTTGTCTCCCTTCCACCTCTGCGATCACGCCTTCCACTTCTTCCAGCTGCAGGGCCTGATGGACAATGAAAGCCGCTTCACTGCGGGTGATCAAGCGATAGGGTTCAAAGCGTCCTGACATATGGGTGGGCAAAAGGCCCAGCCTCTGCAGGAACTCCGCACCCATGAATCCTGGGTAGTCCAGGGCAAGATCCTTAAAGGAAGGATAGAAGCCCTCGGGAGCCTGGAGATGTTCTCCAAGGCCTAAGAGATTGGCCAAAAGGCTGGCGAATTCACCCCGGGTTATACCTTCCGGATGGGCCACCAAGAGATCTCCGAGCCAATCTTCTACCTGGTCCCTTTCTTCTGCTGTAAGCTCAAAAACCTGGGTAAGAAGGGTCAAGGCATCCTCGTGACTGAGGCTGGCAGAGGGCGAAAAGAGATCGCTCCACAGGTCCTCAAAGAGACCCTGCTCCTCCAGGGACAGGATGGCATCTTTGGCCCAGTTGTAGTCAATATCGCTAAAAGCAGCATGGCCAATGGCACCACATAGAAAAGGGCTGACCAAGAGCACAAGAACAAGAATAAGAGCGTTGAACTTTGTGGGTCGCATACGCATACTCCTTTTTCTAAACTAAATCTATCTTACACCCCTTGATTCACCAAAGACAAGCTCAGCCCTCTATGTAATAGTAGGTAGATGGGGGCTCTTTACCCAACTCAGGCAGGTTTTTACAGAGCGGCGTGGAATAGACAAGGAAGAAATGGGGGATCTTCTGTGGGAAAACGTCTGTTTCTCCTTGATGGAAACAGCTTGATCAATCGAGCATTCTACGCCCTGCCGCCCCTGACCAATCAGGAGGGTCAGCCCACCAATGCCATCTATGGTCTCACAAACATGCTCTTTCGCTTAAAAGAGGATTATGCTCCAGACCAGATCTTGGTCACCTTCGATGTATCGGGCCCCACCTTCCGCCACATGCAGTATGAGGAGTACAAGGCCAATCGCAAGGGAATGCCCGATGAGTTGCGCGCCCAGATTCCCGTGATGAAAGATCTCCTGGACAAACTGGGAATTGGCCGCCTGGAACTGATGGGCTATGAGGCCGATGACCTGCTGGGAACGGTGAGCCGGCAAGGGGAAGCCGAGGACTACCAAGTCTATATCGTCACAGGGGATCGCGATACCTTTCAGCTGATCTCACCGCAGACGAAAGTGCTCTTCACAAAACGCGGCATCACAGAAACAGAGCTTGTGGATGAGGCCGCCCTGCGCCAAAACTATGGAGTGACACCGGAGCAAGTGGTGGATCTCAAGGGCTTAATGGGTGACAGTTCCGACAACATTCCCGGAGTGCCCAGCGTAGGGCAAAAAACGGCCCTTAAGCTGTTACAAAGCTATGGTTCCATCGAAGGGGTTTACGCCCATATCGAGGAGATTAAGGGCAAACTCCGCGATAGGCTGGTGGAGTATGAACGACAGGCCTTCCTCAGCAGAGAACTGGCCACCATCCGGTGCGACGCACCGGTGCAAGTCAACCTAGCCGAAGTGGGGGAGATGGACCATGAGGCGGTGCGAGACGCATTCGAGCGGCTGGGATTTCGTACCCTCCTTGACCGTCTGGGGGTCAGACCCCCTACCGGCCTGGAGATTGTGCTCCAAGATGACTGGGCCAGCTTCAAGAGGGAACTGGACAGGGCGAACAGGGTCTACATGCACTGCACAGAGGATCGCCAGACGCTCTATTGCTTAATCAAAGACACAGTCTGGGCCTTTGCAGGCCGTCACCTCAAGGATAAGCTAGGCGCGCTGAGGGAGGGGCTTTCGGGCCAAGAGCTCTATGCCACAAATGGTAAGGAGATCCTGCATCTGCTGGGAGCGGAGGGCTCGGATCTGGTGTCCTTCGATCTGGAGCTGGCCTTGTACTGTCTGGATCCCGAACGGAGATGGGATCTGGCGGCCATCTGCGCCCACTTTGGACAACCCCAAACCAACCTGTCCCCCAAGGAGCCGACCTATCCCGGAGCATATCTCAAGGTCTTTCAAGGGGTAGCAGACCAGGTGAAAGAGGAGCTCACCACAGACGATCTGTGGTCTCTGTACGCCAAACTGGAGCTTCCCCTGCTGACAGTATTGGCCCAGATGGAAGCCTATGGCATTTTGCTTGATCCCCACAAGATCGCAAGCATCTCCGGGGAGTTGGCAGAGACATTAGAAAAGCTGACAAGGGCGATCCATGGGGAGGCCGGGGAAGCGTTCAACATCAATTCCCCTAAACAGCTGGGAGCTATTCTCTTTGACAAACTGGGCCTTCCTGTCCTGAAGCGGACCAAGACAGGCCCCTCCACCAGCGCCGAGGTTTTAGAAGAGTTGAGCGATCACCCCATCGTCGCCAGCGTGCTGGAGTACCGGCAAGTGGCCAAACTGAAATCCACTTATACGGATTCCCTGGCCGAGTTGATTCACCCGGAAACCAAGCGGATCCATACCACCTTTAATCAAACGGTGACCGCCACAGGACGCCTCTCCAGCACCCACCCGAACTTACAGAATATTCCTGTACGCAGCCTAGAGGGGCGCCGGATTCGAGAAGCCTTTGTGGCCCCCCCAGGATACCTGCTCTTAAGTGCGGACTACTCCCAGATTGAGCTGCGCCTCTTGGCCCATCTCTCAGGGGATCCCGTTCTTTTGGAGGCCTTCCGCAGTGGACTGGATATTCATGCCCAAACCGCGGCCGAAGTCTTTGGCCTCTCCTTAGAGGAGGTCACCCCTGAACAGCGTAATGCGGCCAAAGCTATCAATTTTGGCATCATCTACGGCATCTCCAGCTTTGGCCTGGCCAAGGGCATTAATCTCACCCGGGCTGAAGCGCAAAGCTACATCGACTCCTACTTCCTCCGCTACCCTTTGGTCAAGTCCTACCTCGATGGTCTAGTGGAGCTTGGCCGCCGCCAGGGCTATGTGACCACCTTAGCGAAGCGGAGACGCTATTTGCCAAATTTGAAGAGCCGCAACTTCGCTCTGAGAAATTTTGCCGCCCGTACCGCCATGAATACACCAATTCAAGGCAGTGCCGCTGATCTGATCAAGCTGGCCATGCTCAAGGTCCATGGAGCCCTAAAGGAGTCAGGTCTGAAGAGTAGACTGTTACTCCAAGTCCATGACGAACTTGTTTTGGAGGTTCCCCAGGACGAGCTGCCCTTAGCCGCTCAGCTAGTAAAAGAAGAAATGGAAGAGGTTTATCCCCTGGATGTGCCCCTAAAGGTGGGCGTCTCCTACGGACCGAACTGGAGTGACACAAGACCCTTCCCCTTTGAGGAGCAAACCAATGCCTGAACTGCCCGAAGTAGAAACAGTACGACGCAGTCTCCTGCCGGTGATTCTGCATAAGACCATTGAAACGGTGGAACTACGGTATGAACGGATTTTGCAGCATTGTTCGCCCCAGGTCTTCCAAGAGAAACTGATGGGAAATCGCTTCCTTGACCTTGTGCGGCGGGGGAAGTATTTGATTTTCTCTTTAGAGGACGAGTTGGAACTGGTGGCACACCTGCGGATGACAGGGCGCTTGATCTTCTATTCCGATTGCAGTATTCCCATGGCGAAGCACACCTCGGTCGTCTTTGGCTTTGGCTCCGAGGGTGCTTTACGTTTTGAAGACGTGCGCAAATTTGGCACCCTGGACCTGGTGAAAAGGGGGGAGTATGACCAGATTAAGGGACTCAAGAGCCTTGGGGTCGAACCCCTGTCCCCCAGCTTTACCCAGGCCTCCCTGCAAGCTCTGACCGCAAAAAGCACGGCCAAGATCAAAGCTCTGCTCCTCGATCAAAGAAAAATCGCAGGGCTGGGGAATATTTACGCCGACGAAAGTCTTTTCTTGGCTGGGCTGCACCCGGAACGGCCCGCAGGCTCCCTCAGCGATCACGAGCTGAGCAGGCTCCACGGAGCGATTGTCCAAGTTCTCCAGGATGCCATCGGGAACCAAGGGACAACCCTCCGGGACTACCGCACAGGCTATGGCCAGGAAGGATCCTTCCAAAATAAACTGCAGATTTACGGTAAAAAAGGGGGGAAATGCCCCCGCTGTGGAGTACACTTAGAGCATAGGAAAGTTGCAGGCCGCACAAGCCATTTTTGTCCGTCCTGCCAGAGGGAGTAGTGCCCGATGATTGGAATTACTGGTGGAATTGCCAGTGGAAAGAGCGCGGTATCCGAGCGCTTAAGGCATTTGGGAGCCGTTGTGCTCGATGCCGACCGCTTGGCTCGGGAGGTGGTCAAACCGCTCACGCCTGGCTGGGTGATGGTGAAGCAAGCGTTTCCCGAAGTGATCCAGGAGGACTTGGAAATTGACCGCAAACGGCTGGGACAAATCGTTTTCGCCCAGACCGCAAAGCGCCAGCTTCTGGAAAGCATCATCCACCCTCAGGTACTAGAAGAGCTTTTGCGCCAAGCCAAGCACGAAGAACAAGGCGGAAGGACTGTTTTCGCCGAGGTACCCCTGCTCTATGAAGTAGGCTGGGAACAGTATATGGAAGAGGTTTGGGTCGTATACATCCCCCAGGAGCTTCAGCTGAAGCGGCTGATTAGCAGAGCCCGTCTGTCCGAAGCAGACGCCTTGCAGCGCATAGCCAGCCAGATGCCGCTGGAGGAAAAGAAGCAGCGGGCGAAAAAAGTAATTGATAACAGCGGCTCCCTGGCTGAAACCTTCCGGCAGGTGGACGCTCTCTGGCAGGAGCTCAGCTCTGCCTTTCCAAGTTGATCAGGGGGAATGACCTTGCGGCGTCTTTCGTTTTTTGCACTTTTATTCGTCCTTGTCCTTATTTTCTTACTGTTACCCAGTATCCTGCGCATCGTTTTTCCCCTCCACTACCCAGAACTGATTGCCGAGTTCGCGGAAACCTTTGACCTTGACGGGGCTCTGGTGGGCGCGGTGATTCAGGTCGAGAGCAATTTTCGCCCCGATGCCATCTCCCGCAAGGGGGCCATCGGACTGATGCAGATTATGCCTGAAACCGCAGCCTGGCTCGGGGAGCAGAGGGGACAAACCATCACCAAAGACGATCTCTTTGACCCCAAGATTAATGTGGAAGTGGGAACCCTCTACTTGAAATACCTTCTGGACCGCTTTCCCACAGATTACGCGGCCCTGGCCGCCTACAATGCGGGACCAACCAATGCCCGGCGCTGGCTGGAGGACAATCTCTGGGACGGGTCCTATGAGCGCACAGGTCAGATCCCCTTTGAGGAGACCCGCTCGTATGTGCGCAAAGTGATCATGATGCGCCGTTTGTACCAACTTTTGTATCAATCCTGATCGTAACGGTTGAAGCATGGAGAGGAGCAAGCAGCTATGGTGAAGCAGATTGGAAGAGTACAGGATGTGGAGATGTTTTGGCCCAAACAGCCCAGGCTCTTTTCCGCCACCCACGAAGAGATTCGCAGCGGTCTAACCACAGATATTTACTTTGTCAAAACCAAGGAAATCCTAGATAAAATGCACAGAGATGACACCCATGTTGTGGCCGAGATTTTCCCTAGGCGAGCAGGTATCTTCGCTGGGCTGCCCGAGGCCAAGGTGCTCTTGGATGGTCTGGGCCTGGAAGTGTGGAGCCTGCCGGAGGGAGCCCCCTTTGCAGCGAAGGATGTGGTCATGCGGATCCACGGGCGCTACATAAACTTCGGCATCTTCGAAACAGCCATCTTGGGAATCCTGGCCAGTTCCAGCGGCTGGGCTACAGCAGCCCGCATCGCCAAAAATGCCGCGGATGGTAGGCCAGTCCTCTGCTTTGGAGCCCGACATGTGCATCCAGCGGTAGCTCCCGTAATGGAGCGGGCGGCCATTGTGGGGGGAGCGGACGGAGCCTCCTGCATTCTAGGAGCAAAACTGGCCGGGCTGGAACCCTCAGGAACGGTGCCCCATGCCTTATTTCTGATTGTGGGAGACACCCTGGAAGCGGCCCAGGCCTACCACGCCTTTATGCCCCCAGGATCGGTCCGCTCGATGCTCGTGGATACCTTCAAGGACGAAGTGGAAGAGAGTTTGCGACTAGCCCGATCGCCCGGCACAGGTCTGGAGTCGGTCCGCCTGGACACCCCCAGTGAACGGGGTGGGGTCACCCCCGGACTGATCAGGGAACTGAGGGCCAAACTCGATCTGGCGGGACATCAGGGGATCAAGATCTTTGTGAGCGGAGGTTTGGATCCCGATCGCATTCAGCTTCTATCGGAAGCGGGAGCCGATGCCTTTGGAGTCGGCAGCTATATTTCCAGTGCAGCCGCGATCGATATGACCATGGATATTAAGGAAGTAAATGGAGAGGCCGTAGCCAAGCGGGGCCGAATTCCAGGCTTAAGCTCAGCCCCTCGCCTGGAGCGGATTCTGTAAAGGGGTCTGGAATATGGAACAGTCAATCAAAGCCCGAGTGATTGCCTTGGCCCAAGAGGATCCCTTCCTAACGGTCAAGAATCTGGCGAAGGAGGCCGGGACCACAACCCCCTATGTACGGACCATCCTCTCCGAAGCCGGACTCTCCCTGAATGAAATGCGCCGTCTCTATGCCCGGCGTCTGGAGCAGAGTGCGGGCGCAGTCAAGTCCGCAGCTGGGATTGAAGAGGTCCAGGCCGAACTGACCATTACCACGATCGAGGGAGACAAAACCGCGGTCAGAGAGTGGGCGGAGCAAACGCTCTTTCTGGCCAGTCGAGTGGAGAGGCGCCAGTCTCTCACGAGCTTCGTGCAGCTGATCACCCCCCATAGGCTGACGGTGGAGACCGCGGTGAAAAACATGCGGGATCTGCTGCCCCCCGCATGCCGGAAAGGCGCCAGGATCGCCCGGCAAGAGGCCCAGGTTCTGCCGGCCCCAAAAAGGCTTGACCCTAACTTGGACTGGCCCCCAGCGAGTCAGGTGCTCAAGCTGACCACTCTCTTGACCTGTGATCAGGAGCCCTTGGCCCTGGAGGTCAAATGGCTGGCTTTAGACGGTTTAGTGCTAACTTGGTCACATTTGGAGCCGGAAGTCGTGATCCAAGTGGGTAGTTAATACAAATCTCGTGGATTCTTCCAGCCTTTTTTTGCAGGAGATTCTACGGTTGTGGCGAACAATGGTATGAAATCGCAAGGACACACCTTGTGATTTCATATTGGCAGCACCGCCCGCAGGGAAGCTGGCGGGGAAGAAGAGAGGGAGGGTATCATGACACAGAAATTGTTGTCAGTTAGAGACCTCAAAACGTATTTTTATACCGATGACGGAGTGATTCCCGCCGTTGACGGTATTAGCTTTGATCTGCACAAGGGAGGGACCATCGGCATCGTCGGTGAATCAGGCTGCGGCAAGAGCGTAACCTCCCTATCCATTATGCGCCTAATCCCCAATCCGCCGGGGAAGATCGAGGGCGGTACAATCGAATTCGAAGGCCAAAATCTCCTGCAGCTCTCGGAGGCCGAGATGCGCCATATTCGTGGCAACGAGATCTCCATGATTTTCCAAGAGCCCATGACCTCGCTCAATCCCGTCTTTACCGTGGGCAACCAAATCTCCGAAGCCATTATTCTCCATCAGAATTTGGACAAAGCGGCTGCACGGGAAAAGGCCATTGAAATGCTCCGGCTGGTGGGAATCCCCTCGCCAGAGCAGCGGGTGGATGAGTATCCGCATCAAATGAGCGGTGGAATGCGTCAAAGGGTCATGATTGCCATGGCCTTATCCTGTAATCCTAAGTTACTAATTGCTGACGAACCCACAACGGCCCTTGACGTAACGATTCAGGCCCAAATTCTTGACCTCATGGCCGCCTTGAGAGAAGACCTCGGAACCGCGATTATGATGATCACCCATGACCTTGGCGTCATTGCCGAGGTGGTGGAAAAGGTGGTCGTTATGTATACGGGCAAAATCGTGGAGGCCGCGGACACCTATTCAATTTTTAAAGAGCCTCAGCATCCTTACACTATTGGTTTGTTAGCATCCATCCCTCGATTGGACGGCGATGGTTCCAGACTGCAGGCGATCCCCGGTTCTGTGCCTATTCCAGGCAGTTTCCCTGAGGGCTGCGGTTTCCATCCCCGCTGCGCCTTTGCCACGGATCTATGTGTGGCCAAAGAGCCCCCATCCTTTGAGGTGGCACCAAACCACTACGTAGCTTGCTGGAGAGTGGTGGACTTCAACGAGTCGGCCGATGTGAACCAGAAGGAGGTGGGCTAGAAAATGGCTGAAGCTGTAAGACAAGACGTATTGCTGAGCGTCAAAAACTTAGTCAAGCACTTTCCCATTCGCCAAGGTATTATCTTCTCCAAGCAAATCGGGGCAGTACAGGCGGTGGATGATATTACCTTTGATGTCCAAAAGGGAGAAACCCTCGGTCTGGTAGGTGAGAGCGGATGCGGAAAGACAACGGCTGGCCGCTGCATTCTGCGCCTGATTGAACCTACATCAGGTCAGGTCATCTTTGACGGCAAGGACGTTCCCAGCCTGTCCAAGGAGGAACTGCGCGAGCTGCGCAAAGAAATGCAGATCATTTTCCAGGATCCCTACGGTTCCTTAAACCCCCGCATGACGGTGGGCGACATTATTGGCGAACCTCTGCACATTCACAAGCTGGCCAAGGGTGCAGAGAAGGAAAAGCGAGTGCGGGAGATTCTGGAGGTCGTAGGCTTAAGCGCTTTCCATGCTCGACGCTTCCCCCATGAGTTCTCCGGCGGCCAAAGACAGAGAATTGGAATTGCCAGGGCCCTTGCTGTGGATCCACGTTTGATCATCTGTGACGAACCCGTTTCGGCTCTGGACGTCTCCATTCAAGCCCAGGTCATCAACTTGCTCCAGGATTTGCAGACAGAGTTTGATCTGACCTACCTGTTTATTGCCCATGACCTCAGTGTGGTCAAGCACATTTCGGACCGGGTGGCCGTAATGTACCTGGGCAAGATTGTGGAACTCACAGACAAGACGGAATTGTATAGAAACCCGAAACATCCCTATACGCAGGCGCTGCTCTCCGCAATTCCGGAAGCGGATCCTACAATTAAGAAAGAGCGCATTATTCTCAAGGGCGATGTGCCTAGCCCCATCAATCCACCCCAGGGATGTCGTTTCCACACCCGCTGTCCCAAGGTGATGGATATTTGCCGATCCGTGGAACCGGAGTTTGTGGATTCGGGCCATGGTCACTTTGTTGCCTGCCACCTGGTTCCAGCGGCCCAAGGCGCGCAGAAGATGGCATAAGCTACGGGATTTGCTTGCCTTAGCGAAAACTTTGTGCTATGCTAGAGGCAAAGAGAATAGTACCCGTGAGGACAACAGAAATGAGAAGTCCGACCGATGGGGGATCTTTGTGATCCCCTGCGGCGGACTTTTTTTATTGGAAAAAGCGGGACAAAAGCGAGGAGGAGTGTTTATGGGACGAAGGTACAAAGAGACCATCCCTGTGCAAGTGGCCATTGTGGGCGGGGGGATCGTAGGCACCGCGGTGGTCAGGGAGCTGAGCCGCTACAAGCTTGATCTACTGCTGATCGAGGCCGAGCCCGAAGTAGGCTGGGGTTCTACCAAGGCGAACAGCGGGATCGTTCATGGAGGATTTCACGAAGAACCTGGCACCCTCAAGGCCAAGTACTGTCTGCCCGGTAATCAAATGTACCCCGAGCTTTGCCGGGATCTGGATGTCTGTTTTGAGCAAAACGGAATTCTGATGGTAGCCCGCACCGCAGAGGAAATGGACACGGTTAGGACCTATTTCAGGCGGGGGACAGAGCGCGGAGTCAACCTGCGCCTCTTAAGCCGAGACGAGGTCTTGGCCCAGGAACCCAATCTGGACCCAGGAATTGCAGGCGCGCTTTTCGCCCCTGAAGGCGGCTCTGTGATGCCCTTTGAACTGGCAGCCGCCCTGATGGAAAACGCGGTGCAAAACGGGGCAAGATATCTTGTCAACGCCAAGGTCCAGAATGCTTGGAGTGAGGCAGGCAAGAAGTTCCTGGAGACGGAGGAACATCGGATTCAAGCGGACTATGTGATCAACGCGGCGGGCCTTTTTGCCGACGACCTGGCGCGCATGTTCGGTGACGACTACTTCACCATTCACCCCCGCAAAGGGGAAGAATACATCTTTGACCTCTCCGTCAAAGACGTGGTCAAATCCACTATTTTTCCTGTGCCTGGACCGATCAGCAAAGGCATCTTGGTCATTCCCACCGCTGCGGGAAACCTGATGATGGGACCCACAGGGGACAACATCCTGGAGAAAGAGGATCTAGCTACGTCCCAGTATGGCTTTGAACGGGTCTTTGCAGGAGCCAAGAGTCTCGTTCCCTCCCTTGACCCCAGGAAAATTATCGCCCAGTTTGCGGGAGTTAGAGCTGCCAGCAATCGGGGGGACTTTATCGTTGAGCTTTCTCCCAATGTTCCCGGCCTGCTGCATCTAGCAGGGATCGAATCACCGGGGCTAACTGCGGCGCCGGCCATTGCCGCTGATGTACCGAGACTCTTGGGCGAAGCAGGCCTCGAGCTGGATTTGAAGGAAGACTTTGATCCCAGACGCCGGCCGGTAATCCGCTTTAACCTCCTGTCCCGGGAGGAGCAGGATGCTCTGGTCAAGGAAGATCCAAGCTACGGCCGGATCATCTGCCGTTGTGAAACGATCACGGAAGGGGAGATTGTCGACGCCGTGCAGCGGGGAGCCCGCACCCTTGATGGGATTAAGTTCAGGACCAGGGCTGGTGCAGGGCGCTGCCAGGGAGGTTTTTGCCAGCCCCTGATCACCGAGATCATCAGCCGTGAACTGAACATCCCGGTAACAAAGGTAACCAAGCGCGGCCCAGGGAGCGAACAGGTGCGCTATAAAGTAAAAGAGTTGTACGAGAGCGAGGTGCAGGCATGAGACAGCTTCAAGTTGATGTGGCAGTAATTGGCGGAGGCCCGGCTGGCCTGGCAGCAGCTCTGGCCGCCCGCTCGGCAGGGGCCGAAAAGGTCTTGATTCTGGAACGAAACACCGAATTAGGCGGCATCCTGCAGCAGTGCATCCATCACGGCTTTGGACTCCATCGCTTTAAGGAAGAACTGACGGGACCCGAATACGCCCAGCGCTTTATGGATCAAGTCAAAGCAACCGATATAGAGGTACTTCTGGAAACCATGGTGCTGGAAGTAACGGCCGATCGCAAAATCTATGCCGTCAACACCAAGATGGGCATGGTGGAGATCCAGGCCAAGTCCATCGTCCTGGCCATGGGCTGCCGGGAGCGAACCAGGGGAGCCCTGCGCATCCCCGGCAGACGCCCGGCAGGTGTTTACTCCGCCGGGACCGCCCAGCGGTATGTGAACATTGACGGATATGTGCCGGGCAAACGAGCCGTAATCCTAGGCTCTGGTGACATTGGCCTGATCATGGCCCGCCGCTTCACCTTGGAAGGTGCCAAGGTGGAGGCAGTGGTCGAGGTGATGCCCTATGCAGCGGGACTGACCCGCAATGTAGTGCAGTGCCTGGAAGACTTTGATATTCCCCTCCATCTAGAGTCCACCGTGATTGCGATCCACGGTGACAAGCGGATTGAAGCGGTGACTATTGCCAAAGTGGATTCGTCCTGGAACCCCATTGCTGGCACGGAACAGAAGATCGCCTGTGACACCCTGCTCCTCTCGGTGGGCCTCGTTCCAGAAAACGAGCTGTCGAGCCAGGCAGGCGTGGCCATCGATCCCGTTACCAATGGGCCGATTGTAAATCACTGGATGATGACCAATATTCCCGGCATCTTCGCCTGCGGCAATGTACTCCATGTGCACGATTTGGTGGATAATGTCTCCAGGGAAGCGGAGCATGCCGGCATGTATGCAGGCCGTTTTGCCCTGGGAACCATGGAGGAAGCACCGCGACGGATTAAGGTTCAGGCCGGGGAGAACATCCGCTATGTGGTGCCCCATGAGGTGTCCACCACAGAGCCTGTGGAGTTTTTCCTGCGGGTGCAGCGCCCCGAGGACAATGTGGCCCTGGATGTGGGAGGACTGCGCAAGATCCGTAAACAGAGCGTCCGTCCCAGTGAGATGCTGGATGTCAAGCTCACTCCTGAGCAGCTGCAGAGTCTGGAAGGGGATACCCTGGTCATGCAGATTGTATCGCAGAAGGAGGCGTAAGCCATGCTGAAACAGATTACTTGTACCGTTTGTCCCCTCAGCTGTAACGTGTCGCTCCAGCTCGGGGAGAATGGGGAGATTCTCTCCCTGACAGGAAATCGCTGCAACCGGGGCAAGGTCTATGCCGTCAAAGAGCATGAAAACCCCGAGCGAACCCTGACCACCATCGTCAAGGTTCAAGGCGGCCTCCATCCCGTACTGCCTGTCCGCACCAATCAGCCCATTCCCAAGGATAAGCTTAGGGACGGTATGCTAGCGGCAGCAAAGGTTCAGGCCCAGGCCCCCGTCACCATGGGTGATGTGATTGTGCGAAACTTCCTAGGTCTCGGTGTCGATCTAGTGGCCTCACGAGACATCTAAACTTAAGCTAAGGGTCCCTCCCAGGGGCCCTTCTTTTTTTACAAATATTTCCAGATGCCGGCAGGCAAGTCCTGGAAGTCCTGGAACCCGTTTACAGCAGGCCTAAGATATGGTAGAATAACGGTCAGAAGAGGGGGAAGTTGTTATGAAAAAGAAACACATCAAAACGCTCAGCGGTATGGCCCTGAAGGATACCTTGAAAACCGGCGGCTGCGGAGAGTGCCAGACATCCTGCCAATCCGCCTGTAAGACGTCCTGCACCGTAGGCAATCAAGCCTGCGAGCAGTAGGAGGTAGACGATTGCTTGACAAGTCCTGTGTCCATACCTTCACCCAGGGCGGCCTGCATCTTGCGGTGGACGGTAATTCCGGCGCAGTACATGTACTTGATGACCAGGCCCTAGCCCTGATTACCCAGATAAGGCAAGATCACAGCCTGCAAACTCGGGACGATTTGGCCCAGTTCATCCAGGACCATCCCCACCTAAACGAGGTGGCCTCGGAGATTTTGGATCTGGTCCAGGAGGGCCTGCTTTTCAGCACCGATCTAACCGAAACTCCGCCGCGGCCAAAGACGGTGGTGAAGGCCCTCTGCCTCAATGTAGCCCATGACTGTAATTTGCGCTGTGACTACTGCTTTGCCTCCACAGGCGATTTCCAGGGCGCAAGGGAACTGATGCCCTTGCATGTCGCCCAGGGAGCGGTGGACTTTTTGATCCAGGCCTCTGAACACCGCAGGCAGCTGGAGATCGACTTTTTCGGAGGAGAGCCCCTGCTCAATTGGGAGGTTGTGCACAAGACGGTTACCTACGCCAAGAAACAGGGGGAGAAGGCCGGAAAATCCTTCCGTTTCACGATTACTACCAATGGTTTAGGCCTGAACCCTGAGATTGAGGCCTTTATCAACGAGCACATGTACAATGTGGTTCTGAGTATCGATGGGCGCAGAGAGATCAACGATGGCATGCGCCGCACAGTCTCAGGGCGAGGTTCGGTCTATGATCTGATTGTCCCCAAATTCCAGCGCCTGGTCCAAAACAGACAGGGAAAAAGCTACTATGTGCGGGGGACATACACCGCGGCCAATCTCGATTTCGCAAACGATGTGGCCCATTTGCACGACCTTGGTTTTACCGAGATCTCCATGGAGCCGGTTGTGGCCGATCCAAATGAGGCATATGCCCTGCAGGTAGCGGATCTGCCGCGCATCTTCGAGGAATACGAACGCTTAGCCGATCTCGTGCTCACACGGAGGAGGCAAGGAGAGGCCCTCAACTTTTTCCACTTCAATGTGGAGCTCACCAAGGGTCCCTGCCTGTATAAGCGTTTGACCAGCTGCGGTGCGGGCTATGAGTATTTGGCCGTTTCACCCCGGGGTGAACTCTTTCCCTGCCATCAATTTGTCGGTCAGAAGGACTATCTGCTGGGAACAGTGCCAAGCGGGCTGACCAATCAGGAACTGTCCGCACAATTTAAGGATGCCCATGTACTGAACAAACCGCAGTGCAGAACCTGCTGGGCCAAGTACTTTTGCAGCGGAGGCTGCGAAAAAATTTATTTGGAATTTGCAGGAAAACCACGAACACTCGACGAAATATCCTGCGGTATACAAAAAAAGCGCCTGGAATGCTCCTTTTTCCTGCAAGCTGCCGCCCAATTCGTAACCAGCAGCGAAGCCATCTAGCAGGGTTCAACAGTGGACAAGGTCCTTTCTGACCCACGATACCACTGGAATTATGTAGTTATCTGTTGAATTTTGCCAGAACGTTGTTAGAGAGGTGGAGAATCCCAATTGCGCCGACGCCTTGGTGATACGCTCTTAGATCAAGGATTACTTACAGAAGAAGAATTGGCCACAGCTCTCGAAGAACAATTACGAACAGGAGAACGTCTAGGGAGAACCTTAGTGCGCCTGGCGCTCCTTAGCGAGAGCGAAGTGGCTGACGCCCTCAGCAAACATCTGGGAATCAAGCGGGTTGATTTCTCCGAGCTTTATCTGTCAGCAGAGGTAGTCGATCTTGTTCCTGCTACCTTTATCATGACCAGGCATGTTTTACCCCTTGAGGTCCAAAACGGATCCCTCCTGGTGGCCATGGTAGACCCCTTGGACATAACAGTAATTGATGACTTGCAGCGCCTCACGGGGAAGATGGTCCAGCCCCTGGTAGCAACGGAAGAAGAGATCATTGACGCCTTTCAGAGGACCCGTAACATTAGCCAGAGCGCCCGAGAACTGATTTCCCGTTACAAGGAAGAAGAGGCAGTAGCCCAGGAAATGGACCGGCTGGAATACCTGGGGGACGCTCCCGGAGTGAAGCTGGCCAATCTCATCCTGGAACAAGCCATTAAGCAAAAAGCCAGCGACGTGCACTTCGAGCCCCATGAACGGGGGATGCGGGTGCGCTATCGTATTGATGGACTCCTGCGCAGTATTACAGAGATTCCCAGGCACCTGAGGAACGATGTGAATTCCCGGGTGAAGATTATGGCGGGAATGGATATCACAGAGCGCCGTAAGCCGCAGGACGGCCGCATCCAGATGACCGCCGACCGTGTGGAGGTGGACATGCGAGTTTCCTCCCTGCCCACGGTGCATGGGGAGAAGATCGTAGCCAGGATTTTGCAGAAATCCAGTAGTTTAGTGAAGCTGGAGGATTTTGGGTTTTCCCCTTTGGATCAACGGAGAATCCGCCGCATGCTCCAATTAAACCAGGGCTTACTCTTGGTAACAGGCCCCACAGGAAGTGGAAAGTCCACGACGCTGTTTTCCTTCTTGAACAGCTTGAACTCTCCGGAAAAGAATATCGTGACGGTAGAGGATCCCGTCGAGTACCGCTTAGACGGGGTTAACCATGTGCAGGTTAATCCCAAGGTGGGACTCACCTTCGCCACGGGCCTGCGCACCGTACTGAGGCAGGATCCGGATGTCATTATGGTGGGGGAGATCCGGGACGAAGAGACGGGCGAGATCGCGGTCCGTTCTGCTTTAACAGGGCATCTGGTCCTGTCCACCTTGCACACCAACAGTGCCGTGGCCACCATCTCCCGCCTTTTGAATATGAATATGGAATCCTATATCCTCAGTTCCACCATCATTGGCATTGTGGCCCAGCGCCTGGTGCGGACGATCTGCCCAGACTGCAAGGAGCCCGTTGAACTGACGGATCCTGTCATGCTCCGCTATATCGAGTCCCTAGGGATCGAGGTCCCCAAAACGGTCTATCGAGGAGCAGGCTGCCCCATCTGCAAAAACACCGGTTACCGGGGTCGCACGGCCGTCGCTGAGGTTTTGGTGTTCAACAAAGAAATGCGCGATGCGGTGGAGCGAAGTGCGAGTGAGGCCGAACTGTGGGACATCGCCCTGCGTGCGGGGATGAAGACCTTACAAAGGGCAGCCATCGACAAGCTGATCGAGGGAGTCACGACCCCGGAGGAGATCATTCGCACCGTCTACAGTGTGGACATGGAGGAGGACGAATAGTGGCAACCAGTGACGTCTTTCGGAACTTGGTGGAGATCGCCATGGAGAAGAAGGCCTCCGATCTGCACCTAACCGCAGGTCTACCCCCAATCCTCCGCATCTATGGCACCATCAGGCCCATTGAAGGCTTCGACAAGTTCACGCCGGACCAAATTGCCTCCGTGATCAAGCCGATTATGACGGAGGAGCAGTTTAGGCGGGTCGAGAGCGAGGGAGAAGTGGATTTTTCCTATGGTCTGCTGGGCATTGGCCGCTTCCGCTGTAATGTCTCCAAACAGCGCGGTTCGTTGACCCTGGCCATGCGGGTGATCAGTGCAGAGATTAAGCCCCTGGAAGAACTGGGCCTGCCGAAAATCCTCCACGAACTCGCCCATTTGAGAGACGGATTAGTCTTAGTAACCGGTCCTACCGGAAGTGGAAAGTCCACCACCTTAGCCTCGATGATCGATATTATCAATCGAGAACGTAAGGGCGTTGTGATTACCTTAGAGGATCCGATTGAGTTTCTCCACCAGCATAAGAACTGTGTGGTCAATCAAAGGGAGGTCGGGATTGACACCAAATCCTTTGCCAATGGACTGCGCTCCGCCTTACGCTCCGACCCTGATGTGATTTTAGTAGGGGAAATGCGGGATCTAGAGACGATCTCCATCGCCCTCACCGCGGCAGAAACAGGGCATTTGGTCTTATCCACCCTACATACAAAAAGCGCCGCAAAGACGATTGACCGCGTGATCGATGTCTTTCCGCCAGAGAGCCAGCACCAAATCCGGGTGCAGCTGAGCACGGTGATGGAAGCGGTTATTTCGCAGCAGCTCTTTCCCATGAAATTTGGCCAGGGCATGGTGCCCGCGGTTGAGGTGATGATTGGCACCCCGGCCATTCGGAATATGATTCGCGATGAAAAAGTGCATCAGATTCCATCCATGATTGAAACAGGCAGCCGTTTTGGCATGCAGTCGATGAAGTCCGCTCTAGAAGCCTTAGTCCGCAAGGATGTGGTGGACCGATCGGCTGTATTCCGCGGAGACGAGATTCTTTAGACGGGGGGGTGGCCTATGATCCGCTATGCCTATACAGGGCGCAGCCATACGGGACAAGCTATCAGAGGTGTGATCGAAGCAGAGAGCGAAGGCGAGGCCAGGAGCCGGCTCCGTGAAGAAGGACACTATATCACATCCTTAAAGCAGGAGAGGGAAGCGACCAAACTTTTCCAGCGCAAGTTAAAACTGAAGCCGAAGAATTTGGCCATGTTTTGTCGGCAGTTTGCCATTATGCTCAGCACCGGCATGAGTCTGGTACAGTCCCTGGAGCTTCTGGAAGAACAGGCCACCGATCAGACCTTTGCCAAGGTCCTGCAGGAAGTGCGGCTTGATGTGGCCAGCGGTACCGGGTTTACCATCTCCCTGGAGAAGCACCGCAATGTCTTTCCCCATGTCTTTATTCACCTGGTGGAAGCGGGTGAACTCACAGGCGCTCTGGCGGAAGTGCTAGACCGCCTGGCCCAGTACTATGAGCGGGAAGATGAGCTTAACAAAAAGATTTCTGAAGCCCTGATGTATCCAGGGATCATCACCGGTGTCTCCTTTTTGATGGTCCTGGTTTTGCTCTTTGTGGTCTTGCCAAATTTGGTGAAGACCTTCTCCGGTTTTGGAGTGCAGACACCCGCCATCACCCAGGCGGTCCTGGATGGACGGGACTGGATGATCGGCCATTGGTACATCATCGTTCTGGCCATAGCCGCTTTCGTCTTCGGTTATCGCTATTTCGTGAGTACAGAGCGGGGCGCCTTGATCCGGGATACTACCCTTTTAAAGCTCCCTGTCTTAGGCGGTATGCAGAAGATGGTCATCTTTTCCCGCTTTTGCCGTACCTTGAGTCTGCTTCTGGGAAGCGGTATTGTGATGATCGCCTCCCTGGAAATTTTGGAAAGACTGATCGACAATGTCGTGATCAAGAGGGCCTTAACAGAGGCGAGGCTGGGAGTGGAAAGGGGACAGGGTCTGCATGAGCCCCTCACCGAACACAAAGTCTTTCCGCTGATGCTGGTGCAAATGGTCTCCGTAGGGGAAGAGACGGGTAATCTAGAAACCGTCCTTGTGCAACTGGCCGATTATTACGACCGGGAAGTCAACTTCGTGGTTGCCAGTTTTACCAAGCTTATCGAGCCCATCGTGATGTTGATTCTGGCCGTTGTGGTACTCTTCATTCTCATTTCGGTCTATCTACCAATGATGCAAATGGTTACATCTATCTAGGGGGTGGCAAGCATGGCCCTGAAGAAAGTGCTGGGTCTGGACATCGATTTTGTGCATATTAAAGCGGCTGAAGTGACCCGCAAAGGACGCCACACCTTGGTCACCAAGTTGGCCGGTCAACCGATTCCCCGGGGCACGGTGGTAGACGGCAAGGTTGTGCGGGGGGAGGTCCTGGTGCGAGAATTGCGGCGCTTTTTAAGGGAGCAGGAGTTCTCGACGGATTCAACGGTGCTGGGAATCCGCAGCAATTGGATTACAGTGAAAACCCACCGCTTGCCCAAAATGCCCAAGCGCGAGCTGGACAAGGCCTTGGAATTTGAAATCCTGGATCTGGTTTCCTTTCCGGTACAGAGCTCCCAGGAGCTCACCTTCGATTACTTTATCAACCGTGAGCTGGATCGGGAAATCGAAGTAGTTGTGGTCATTTGCCCTCGCCAGCATATTGAACCCTACATTAAGATCATGCGTGAGGCGGGGCTGACCTTAGAGTCCATTGATGTGCCAGCCTTCGGCTGGCAGGAACTCTTGCGCCCAGATGCCCACCGGGCCTTTATTGAGGTCAGTGAAGAACAAACAACCATTCAGATGAGTCTAGACGGGGTTTTCCAGGTACTGCGCATCCTGCCCTTAGGCACCCTCCATTTTAGGGAGTCTGTGCAGGAGGGATTTGGTGTCGATGCAGAGCAGGCCGAAAAGCTTCTGGCCAGTCGGGATCTGGATTATTTGCTCACAGAGGGGTCCGGATCCAAACGGGAGCTGCGCAGCACCATGCAGCAGCTGTCCGGATCCATTTTACAGACCTTTGATTTTGTCCGGGCCGAAACCCGGGTGGCTGATTATCAATCCATACTGGACGAGGTGGTGTTTATTGGAGATTTGGCCGATTTAAGCGGATTGGGCGAAATGCTGCAAAAGGAGATAGACTTGCCTGTGCGTTCCCTCAAAGCAATGAACAATTTGAAAGTCCAGTTCCAAGCTGTTCCCCAGGGCCCCTTTAACTGCTTTGGATCGGCCCTGGCCCTTGGCGTAAGGGGGTTGGATCTATGAGAATCAATCTCTTGCCGAAAGAGGCCCGTCCTCTGAAGCAATCCCAGGTACGCTGGGAGTTTCTAGTTGGCATCCTCGGGCTTTTGATCCTGGGCGTGGTCACGCTCTTTTCGGTACTGGGTCATCTCACCGTCAGTGATCTCCAGACGGCGGAACGGGATGCCCTGGCCCGGGAGGCCAGACTTTTGCAGGAAGTGCAAATTGTCCATTCGATCCGCAAAGAGCTCACGCAGCTGCAGGAGAAAGAACAGTCCCATCTGGCCCAGATTGTGCCGGCCTCCCAGGCTCCTCTGGCCCTCCCGACGGTGAGCAAACACTCCTTTGGGGGACTCTGGATCGAATCACTGCAATGGACCGAAGCGGGGGTCGAGGTTCTGGGCTATACCCAAGATCCCATCAGTCTATCGCAGTACCTTTACTTCCTGAGCGAACGGAGTGAAGAGGTGCTGATTCGATCGATCAACAATATTGGCACCACAGGTTTTCGCGTCTTCGTGATGGAAGCAAAGGGGGTGGACCCGGATGGGTCGTTGGAACTCCATTAAGGACAAGCTCAGTTGGCCCCTTGTGGTTACTGTACTCATTTACATAGCAGCTGGGGCCATTGCCCTTACTGTACTTTTACCCAGTCACAATGAGGCCAAAGACCTGGAAGCCAGGATCGAACTGCTCAGGCAGGAAGAGGAAAGGTTGTCTCTGACCGTGGCAGAAAAGCCGCTTTTGGAGACGAAAATCCTAGACATGCAGGAACGCCTGCTCACCTTGGAGAAAGACATTCCTTCCCAATATGATCTCCCCGGCGTGCAGGATGTCTTAAGAAGGCTTGCCCTCTATTATGGTGTGGAGATCGTCTCCCTGGACCATATTCCCCTGAGGGCCAATCAGGACGGCAAATACGGGGTGATTCCCCTTAGCCTGAGGCTGGGTGGCGATGATACCTTGTTATCCTATGTAGCCCATATCCAAGACAGCTTGCCTACCCTCCGTGTAACAGACATAGCCCTGACCTATCTGGGAGGCCGGCAGTTTGATCTCAGTCTCCAGGCGGAACTCCACGTACTCGTACTCGGTCATGCCCTGCTATCGAACTGGGAATCCCCCGGCTTGGATCACAGGGAAGAAGTGAGTTTGCCTGCCAGCTCCTTTGGTCTATCCTTCGAAACGATTCGCAAGTTTCTGGAACGCAGGGTCCTGGTCTTAGGGGTGGTGGAATCTGGACCAGAGAGTACGGTGCTACTCTCCAAAGACGGTGTGCGGCGCTGGTATCGCTTGGGTGACAGATTGGATGAAGCGGTTGTGAGCAGTATTTTCGCCAATGGTGTTGTGCTGGACGTGGACGGAGTGCATTTAAAATTGACAGTGGGGAGTTGATGAAATGAGGTCGATGTGGAAGCAGGTTCTTGTAGTGAGTTTGGTTTTGCTTCTGGCAGGTGTTTCTTCACCGGTGTTGGCTCAACAGCTCGTGAACATGGAGTTCCAACAGGCACCTCTGGTGGATGTGTTTCAAATCCTGGGACAGATCGGGGGATACAATGTCCTGGTTGATCCATCCGTATCCGGAAACGTCAGTTTTACCCTCAATGATCTCACGGTGGAAGAAGCACTGGATCTGGTTACCCGAACCACAGGGTACCGCTACCAGATCGTGGGTAACACCATGGTGGTAGCAAGCCAGCAGCGTCTGAAGAGCGAGTTTGGCACCCAGGACTTTACCTTTGTCATCGTCGAGCATGTGCCTGTGGCCTCGGCCCAGCGCCTTGTCTCCATGGTAATTCCGGGCATTAACAGTTACATTGATCCCGAAGTGGGCCTCTTGGTGCTCTTTGGCTTCACCTCCGATTTGGATGTGGCCAAACAAGTGATTCAGCAATACGATCGGCCCTCCTTTGCCGTTATGGAGCCAGGGGCTCCTGTGGTGGCGCCGGGGGAACCGAAACCTGTGCTGGAACTCCAGGCCGTTCCCGTCTTCTATGCCAACGGACCTGAACTGGCCGGGATCGTCCAGCAGAGTCTGCCGGATCGGGAGATCAAATGGGATGAAGGGACCCGAAACATCAGGGGCACAACAACTGCAGAAGAGTGGGCGATTGTGGAAGCCTTTGTCAAGGAGCGTGATATTCCCACCTTCACCGTCAAAGGCATTTTAGGCAGTGCCGATCAGTTGATGGTGCTGATCGAGTACAAGGGAACCAACACCTTGCTCAAGCCCGGTGATGTTCTGCAAGACTGGACTGTCACGTCCATTGAAAATGGTGTAGTAGAGTTTAGTCAAGCTGACCGATCCTTTACGGTTAGAATGGGGAGGTAACCAAATGCTTAGGGGGAGAACGTCGTTTTTCATACTCACCTTGATGCTTGTGGCCGTGCTCCTAACTTCAGTGGGCAGTGCCGAAGAGCTCGATCTAAGCTTTAATCAACTAGAATTCTCCCAAATCTACCAGCTGTTGGCGGACAGTCAGGGACTCAATGTTCTGGTGGATCCCTCTGTGGTGGGAACCGGAACCTTTCGCCTGCAGGGAGTTTCTTTTGAGGAGGCCTTAGAGCTGATTTCCCAGCACAGCGGCTACGGCTATCGCCTGGATGGGAAGACCCTGGTGGTGGCGAGCCCGGCCCGTCTGCAGGCCATGAAGAGTACGGGTGTACGTTATGTACGGACGACCGCCCTCTCGGCCCAGGAAGTGTTGGACGCATTAGCCCTGGTGATACCCCGTTCTGATGTGTATGTACAGCCCGAAGGCGGTTTGGTCGTGCTCTATGGCACGGACGAGGTCTTGGATCGGGCCGAAGATTTGCTCTCCGCCTTGGACGCATCCAAAACAGCTCTGCCCAGCAAGACCACGGACCGTTCGCTCTTAGAGGTCTTCCAGGAGCTCAGTGCCGAGATGGGTCTGAACCTGATCGCCGATCCGGCCCTGGAGGGCAAACGCATCTTCATTCATGTGGTCAACCAGGAGCCTGAGGAGCTGATTCGCCAGATTCAGCAGATTGTTCCACTCAAGGTGGAGCGAACAGCGAACACTTTGGTGGTAGCCAGCCTAGCAGAGTTAAGTACAGAACGGATGAAAGTTTACAATCTGAACTATGCCGAACCTGAGGCCACGCAAAATGTGCTCACCGCCTTTGTACCCGCGGAGAATATCCGGGTCGATGCGGACAGAAAGAGCGTGGTCGTGAAGGGAACCGAGCTGGAACTGGCGGAAGTGGATCTCTTTATGAATGATTTTGACACAGCCCTGCCCCAGGTTGTGCTGGAGGTCTGGGTACAGGAGATCTCCACCGACGGCCTGCGTCAGCTCGGTGTGGAGTGGGACGGCTTGCTGTCGTTCTCCGGAGGCGATGCCCCCGTCTTCTTTGAACTGGATTGGGAGCCCTGGGAGTTGATTCTAGCCCTGAAGGCCTTAGAGGACGATAATATGGGTAAACTTTTGGCCAATCCCAAGATTGCCACCTTAAGCGGGCAGGAGGCACGCATCTTTGTGGGTGATCGCGTTCCTGTGCTCATTGATGACAAAGAAGGCAACCGCACCATTGAGTTCTTGGAATCGGGTATCAATCTGAAGGTAACGCCCAGGATATCGGATGATGATTACGTGACCATTTTGGTCCAGCCCGAGGTGAGTACCTTTGTCTGGCGCTCGGACACCCAGTATCCACAGATCCGAACCAGGGAAGTGGAAACAACGGTCAGAGTGAAAGACGGCACACCAATTGTTCTAGGAGGACTCCTCCAGGAGCAGGAAACGGAGCTCATTTCGAGAATACCATTTTTATCCCAGCTACCGCTCTTGGGCAGTCTGTTCCAGTGGAAACAGACCCAGAGTGATCAAACGGAGATGACGATCTTCCTGATTCCCCGAATCGTTCATGGAGAAAGCGGTGTGGTGGACCAAGATTTTTTTACCATAGCCCAGTAACTGTAGAGAGACCCAAGCAAATTGAACCGGTCAAGTTCAAACAAGGTTACTGGGTTGAACTCCAAACGAAACGACTCGCAGGGGGGGTGAGCGCGGAAGCTAATAGTTGGGAAGGGGGTTTGGGTGCAGTTTACAGCGATAAGCTCCTTGGCTTGACCGGTTATGTGGAGTACGCGATCCCGTATTTTATGGCGTGGCGATTCCAGCTGGATTTGTTATCGAACAAGGAGTGGAGACCGCAGCTGAGCTTTGGAATTCCCATCGAATACCAGGATTTCAAGGTGGAACCTCATATGCGCTTTACGCTAAAAGAAGATTATCCGCATAATCCTGGGTTTGGCTTGCGTGTACAGTATCAGTTTTAGGAAATTCCTGCCACAGGCAGAGATTTCATAGATTCAATCAAGAGGAGGAAAAAAAGAAATGCTGACAAGAATCAACAAGAGGTTGAGACAACAAGAGGGTTTCACCCTCATGGAACTGATGATCGTTGTGGTGATCCTCGGTATCCTCATGGCGATTGCTATTCCCGTCTACAACGGAGTGCAGGAACGTGCCAGAAAGGCCGTTGCTGAAGCGAATGTTACGATGCTGAACCGCGGGATAAAGACCTTAGAAGCTTTGGGATATGATGAGGATGACATCATTTTCGACGAGCAAACCGAGTACGATGGGAATAAAGAGGACCATCTAAACGCCTTGGAGGCTTATTTGGGCGTCGAACTAGACAACATGGAATATGTGGAATGGAACTCCGAGGAGAAAAAGTATGTAGTCACTCCAATGTAATGACGTTGGACGCGGTCGAAGATGAAGATGAGTTATAAGAACATATAGACTTGATTGTGAGAGCGCGGATAAGAGTCACGCCGGTGTTTGCTTCGGCGTGACTCTCCCGTCACCACTTACGAGTAGCCCAGAGGGACAAGTGTCAAGAAGGAAGAAGGAGGGAGGGAGACTGGTGGTTAAGGGAGAGCGAGGCTTCACTTTAGTCGAGGTTGTGATAGCTATTATCGTGTTGTCACTGGTTACAGTAGCCGTTGTCCGGATTTAT